>BNJU01005570.1_pt1 | contig 97977 bp, 93 predicted proteins | sample 8539281 | NCBI WGS metagenome assembly BNJU01 (sample SAMD00202456, study PRJDB9452) | human saliva metagenome | isolation source: human saliva | place: Japan | reverse complement strand
CGCCCACGGCGGCACCTGGCACCACGGCGACGTGTGGGACCCGGGCGAGACCTTCCCGACGAACCTGGGCGGCACCACCCGCACCCTCGATGAGGGCCGACGGCGCCGTCGCCCTCGGCCCGGGCCTGCTGAGTCTCAACGGCATCACCGCCCTGACGACTCGGCCTCGCTGCTGCTCACCCAGGACGAGTGGGTTCAGCCCCGTGAGCCCGGCAACCGCCTGGCCGACGGGGCGCAGGACCTCTACGTCTTCGGCTACGGCCAGGACTACCAGGAGGCGCTGCGGGACTTCTTCCGCCTCACCGGGCCGAGCCCCCTCATCCCGCGGGCGCTGCTGGGCAACTGGTGGAGCCGCTACCACCCCTACAGCGACCAGGAGTACCTGGCGCTCATGGACCGCTTCGCCGCCGAGGAGCTGCCCTTCTCCGTGGCCGTCATCGACATGGACTGGCGTCACCGACATCGACCCGGCGATCGGCACGGGCTGGACCGGCTACACCTGGAACCGGGAGCTGTTCCCGGACCCGGCGGCCTTCCTGGCCGGCCTGCACGAGCGGGGCATGCTCACCACGCTCAACGTGCACCCGGCTCAGGGGGTGCGCCGCCACGAGGAGGCCTATGAGGAGGTCTGCGCCGACCTGGGCCTGGATGCGAGCACCGGGGAGGACGTGCCCTTCAACATCGCCGACCGGGACTTCGTGGGCTCCTACCTCTCGCGCCTCCACCATCCCCTGGAGGACGAGGGCGTGGACTTCTGGTGGCTGGACTGGCAGCAGGGCGGCTCCACGACGGTTCCCGGTCTGGATCCGCTGTGGATGCTCAACCACGTCCACTACCTCGACTCGGGCCGCGAGCGCCCGGCGGCCGACGGTGGCGTGGAGCGTCGCCGCCCGGTGACCTTCTCTCGCTTCGCCGACGCCTCGAGCCACCGCACCCCGGTGGGCTTCTCCGGGGACACGATCATCAGCTGGGACTCCCTGCGCTTCCAGCCGCGTTTCACGGCCACGGCCGCCAACATCGGCTACTTCTGGTGGTCCAATGACATCGGCGGGCACATGCTGGGCGGCAGCGACGACGCGATGGCGGCCCGCTGGTTCCAGCTGGGCTGCTTCTCCCCCATCAACCGCCTGCACTCGTCGAACTCGGGCTTCACCTCCAAGGAGCCGTGGCGCTACTCGCGTGACGCCCGCGCCACGATGGAGGCGCACCTGCGGCTGCGTCACCGGCTGGTGCCCTACCTGTACACGTGGGCGCGCCGCTCGGCGAGTGAGGGCATCGCTCCGGTGCGCCCGGTCTACCACGACCACCCGCGCGGGCTGGCCGCCTACGAGCACCGGGGCAGCTTCTACTTCGGGGGACCTGCTGGTGGTGCCCTTCACCTCCCGCTCGATGAGGCCACCGGCCTGGGGCGGGAGCTGACCTGGCTGCCCGACGGCGTCTGGTACGACCTGCCCACGGGGCGCCGCTACGAGGCCACCACCGGCGGGCGCGGGCGCATGCTGAGCCTGTCGCGCCCCCTGGACCGGATCGGGGTGCTGGCCCGGGCCGGCTCCGTCATCCCCCTGGCCGGGAACCTGACGGAGGCGGCCGGGGACAATCCGCGTGAGCTGGAGATCGTCGTCGTGCCCGGGGGCTCGGGGAGCTTCACCCTGGAGGAGGACGACGGCTCGGCCCAGCCCGGGCAGGACCAGATCGCCCGCACCCACATGGCGCTGACCTGGCCCGAGGCCGAGGACGAGGACGGCGCCGACGTGGTGCTGCGTATCCGCATGGAGGGGGCGGCCGAGGTCGTGCCGGCCTCGCGGCTGGTGACGGTGCGACTCCTGGCCGGCCAGGTGGCCGGGCGCCTGGCTGGGGAGTGGGTGAGCGGGCGCGCCGGCTGGCCACCGAGGAGGTCAGTGGGTGACGGCTTCACCCTGGGGGCCGGGACGCTGGTGCACCTGGAGGAGCTGAGCCGCCAGGAGCTCATCGACGGCGTCCAGCTGGTCCTTCGCGGCACGAAGCACTCCCCGGCCGACTGGCGCGATGAGGTCCACGCGATCCTGGACGCCGCGCGTGTGGAGTACATGGCCAAGGACCTGGCCTGGGACGCGGTGCAGCGGGGCCTGAGCGGAACCGCCCTGCTGGGTGAGCTCGAGGCCCTGGGCCTGCCGGAGACACTGCGGGCGGCCGTGGCCGAGGTGCTCCCCCACTCCTGAACAGGCTCCGCGCGCCGACTCCGGCGGGTCGGCTCGAACCGGCCGACGGGCGCATCAGGCCGCCGCTAGGCTGCTGGGTATGAGTGAGACCCCCACCCCACGCTTCCCGGAGGCCGAGCCCTACTTCGTGGGCGACGAGCGCACCAACCGCGAGCGCATGCTCGCCGGTGACTGGTATGTCTCCGACGACCCGGACAACGCCAGGATCGCCACCCACGCCCGCAAGATGCTCCACCGCTTCGAGCGGGCCTTCGCCGAGGGCGAGGAGGACTGCTGGGACCTGCTGCGCTCAGCGATCCCGGGGCTGGGCGATCAGGCTCGCCTGCTGCCGCCGGTGCGCGTGGACTACGGGGACAACATCACCGTGGGTGAGGGGACCTTCGTCAACTACGGGCTCGTGGCCTCGACGTCGCCCAGATCAGTATCGGCGCGCACTGCCAGATCGGCCCGAACGTCCAGCTGCTCACGCCGGTCCACCCCCTGGAGCCGACGCCGCGCGCCTGCTCCCTGGAGGCGGCCGACCCCATCACGATCGGGGACAACGTGTGGCTGGGCGGCGGGGTCATCGTCTGCCCGGGTGTGACCATCGGGGACAACTGCGTCATCGGCGCGGGCTCGGTGGTCACCAAGGACATTCCTGCCAGCAGCCTGGCGGTGGGCAACCCGGCCCGGGTCCTGCGCCAGCTGGACGACTCCACCTTCGGCCCCGCCATCAGCACCCGCCTCGAGGAGACGCCGCAATGACCCCGAGACCTTTTTCCGAACTGGCCGCTTCCCGGCACTCCGTGCGGGACTTCCGGGCTGATCCCGTACCGCCTGAGGTCATCGAGGAGATCCTGGAGGATGCCCGCCAGGCACCGAGCTGGTCCAACACCCGACCCTTCATGGTGGCGCTGGCCACCGGTGAGCAGGCGGACCGTCTGCGCGCGGCCTACGTCAAGGAGTTCGACGCCGCCCTCCCCCTCCAGCACAAGGAGCCCGGGGCGATGGCCCGCCTGGCCCTGAGCGGCAAGGCGCCCGACGGCGACTACCCGACCTGGGCGCCGTACCCCGCGGACCTGCTGCCCCACTCCCAGGCGGTCGGTGGCCGGCTGTACGCGCACATGGGTATCGGCCGTAAGGACCGCGAGGCCCGTGACGCGGCCGCCCGCCGCAACTGTGAGGCCTTCGGCGCCCCGGTCATCGGTTTCGTCCTGGTCCACGAGGGCCTCATGCCCTTCGCCGCGCTCGACGCCGGAATCATGCTGCAGACCCTGTTCCTGTCCGCCAAGGCCCACGGCGTCGACTCCTGCCCCCTGGGGGTCCTGGCCACCTGGCGCCGTCCCTTCGACGCCGAGTTCGAGGCGCCGTCGGACTACCGCCTCATCACGGGCTTCGCCCTGGGCTACGCCTCCGAGGCCCCGGTCAACGACTTCCGGGCCGAGCGGCGCCCCGTGCGCCTGGTGCCGAGCCGCAGCTGATCCGGTTGCGGCCCGCTCAGGCCGTTACCGCCCGTGGTGCTCGAGGTCGCGGTCGTACCTTGAGCCTCGCGTTCGAGGGGTAGAGGGTACGACCGCGCGCCCTATGGTACGAACACAAGGTGCTCCGTCCTGGTTTCGTGACCGATCCTAGGCCGGCTGCGTGCCGTCCAGTGCGGCCTGAGGCGGGCGGCGCCACCGCGGCGGGACGACGAGCCCGCGCCGGCGGACCGCCAGCAGCATGGCCACGCCGGCCGCCGTGCACACGATGACCGCGACGACGGAGGCCTCGATCCCCATGGCTCCGCCGGTCAGCAGGTCAGGGCCGGTGAAGCGGGCCTCGATGAGTCCGCGTCCCGACCCGGTGCCGGAGATGTCGGAGCCGAAGATGCCGCCCTGGACGAAGTTCCAGGCGGCGTGCAGCCCGATCGCCAGCCACAGGCGCCGGGTGAGCAGGTAGCAGGCGCCCAGCAGGATGCCCGCCTCCAGTGCGATCGCCACCGCACCGAAGACGGTGGCTTGAGGGTTGCCGAGGTGAGCGGCGCCGAAGAACACCGCGGTGATGGCCAGCGCCCACCAGGTCCCCAGCCACCCCTCGATGAGGCGGAGCATGATACCTCTGACGAGGATCTCCTCGGTGAATCCGGCGACGATACCGGCTTGGAGGCCGACGAGGATCCCCGTGCTCCAGCCGACGTCCACCACGTGATAGGAACCGAGCAGGGCCAGGACCGCGATGACGGTGCACATGAGCAGCGCACCCATGGCCAGGCCGGCCAGGAGCTCACGCAGTGCTGCCCCGCGCCCGCCCAGCTCGATGACGGGCCGGCCACCGACGAAGCGCACCAGCAGCCAGTACCCGAGCACGGTCAGGGGCACGGCACTGATCGCGACGACGAACGCGACACCCGGCCGGGCTGCCGCCCCGCCCCCGTGCCGCACGAGTCCAGTCGCCGCCGCCAGCAGCCCGACGATCATCTGAGCGCCGAGGACGACCAGGATCCCCAGAAGGAGCTGGAGCCAGCCCAGGCGCTCCGCCTTTCGCGGAGGAATGCGCCACTGGGGACTGACCGGGACGAGCCGGTCCAGGAGGCGAGGAGCCCGCCGCTCCACTGATGATGTCGGGAAGGAGGCCGGGGCGTTCATGACCCCAGTGTTGCCCACCTGCCGGTCGCCACACCTCCCCCGCCAGGAGGAACCGGGGCCCACTGCCTTCAGCACGGTTTCCGATACCGCGGGAGGTGGGCGGAGGATGGAGCCGTCAGATCTTGGCGACGGGGGCGTAGCGCAGGATGAGGCGCTTGGTGGCGGGGGCGCCGTCGATGACGAACTCGACGCGGGCGGTCAGGGACCGCCCCTTGCCCTCCAGGCCGACGACGGTGCCCACCCCGTAGAGTCGTGGCGCACCTGGTCTCCGGTCCTCAGCCCGGCGACGGCTGCGGGCAGGTCCTCCGAAGCGGTGGAGCCCGCAGCCGGAGAGGCTGTGCTCTGCTTGCCGCGGGCCTCGAGGCGGGCGGAGGCGCGCTTGGCGGCCCGGTCCTGGGCGGTCTCCACGCGCCCCAGCTGCCCGAGCGCTTGGTGCCTGCGCCCACGGGTGGGGCGAAGTCATCGTCGTCGGAGTAGGGAGGCTCTGCCGGGAGGAGCCTGAGCGCCGCCCGCCCGAGCCGAAGCCGCCCTCGCCCCAGCTGCTGCCCCAGCCGGTGCCGCCGCCGCGCAGCGCCTCCATGGAGGAGGCCAGGCGCTTCCAGTCGATGGTCTCGTCCGGCACGTCGTCGAGGAAGCGGGAGGCGGGCATGGCGTTGGCGGCGCCCCAGGCCGAGCGCACGGCGGCGCGGGTGAGGTAGAGGCGTTCGCGGGCGCGGGTGAGGGCCACGTAGGCCAGGCGCCGTTCCTCGGCGAGCTCGGTCTCCTCGGCCAGGGAACGGCTGTGGGGGAAGGTGCCGTCCTCCATGCCGGTGACGAAGACGACCGGGAACTCCAGGCCCTTGGCGGTGTGGACGGTCATGAGGGTGATCTGGCCCTGCTCCTCGGCCTGCCGGGCATCCTCGTCCTCCAGGTCGGCGCTGGGTGGGAGCTGGTCGGAGTCGGCCACGAGTGAGACGCGTTCGAGGAAGTCGGCCAGGGTGCCGTCGGGGTTGGCGGCCTGGAAGTCGCTGGCCACGGAGTGGAGCTCGGCGAGGTTCTCCACGCGGGTGGCGTCCTGGGGGTCGTCGCTGGCGCGCAGCTCGGCGAGGTAGCCGAGGCGTCAGGGCCGAGTCGAGGACGTCGGCGACGCCGTCGCCGGCGGTGACCATGTGGCGCAGGGTGGTGAGCAGCTCGTGGAAGCCGCGCACCTGGTTGCGGGCCCGGGTGGTCAGGCCCTCGACCTCAGGAGGCTCACCGGCCCCGGCGGAGGGGGCCTGTCCGTCGACGTTCTCGGTCTCGCCTGCCTGAGCCTCACGGGGGGCTCCGGCGGCGTCGGCGACGGCCTGCCCGAAGGAGACGGCGTAGCGGGCGGCGTGCTCGGCCAGGGCGCCCTCGGCCTTGTCGCCCCAGGCCGCGTTTGGGGACGTTGAGGATGCGGCGCAGGTTGACGTCGTCGTCGGGGTTGTCGACGGCGCGCAGGTAAGCGATGGCGTCCTTGATCTCGCGGCGGTCGTAGAAGCGGGTGCCGCCGATGACCTTGTAGGGCTGGCCGGCGCGCATGAAGGCCTCTTCGAGGGCGCGGGACTGGGCGTTGGTGCGGTGAAGACGGCGACGTCGCGGGGGCGCACGCCGTGCTCGTCGGCCAGGCGGTCGACCTCCTGGCTGATCCAGCGGGCCTCGTCGTGCTCGGAGTCGGCGACGTAGCCGGTGATGGGGGCGCCGTCGCCGGCGGCGGTCCACAGGTTCTTCTCGCGCCGGCCGCTGTTGCGGGAGATGACGGCATTGGCGGCCGAGAGGATGTTCTGGGTGGAGCGGTAGTTCTGCTCCAGCAGGGATGGTGCAGGCCGAGGGTGAGTCCTCCTCGAACTCCTCGATGTTGCGGATGGTGGCGCCACGGAAGGCGTAGATGGACTGGTCGGAGTCGCCGACGACGGTGAGCTCGCCCGGCGGCAGGGCCGAGCCGGCCCCGGAGGTGCCGGGCCCACCGACGAGCTCGCGCACGAGCACGTACTGGGCGTGGTTGGTGTCCTGGTACTCGTCGACCAGGATGTGGCGGAAGCGGCGCCGGTACATCTCGGCCACGGCCGGGCGGGTCTGGAGCAGGGCGACGGTGCGCATGATGATGTCGTCGAAGTCCAGGGCGTTGGCGGCGCGCAGGCGCTCGGCGTAGGCGCGGTAGACCTCGGCGAGGTGGCGCTCGAGGGGGTTGGAGGTGACGGCCCGCTCGGCGAACTGGGCCGGGGTGATGAGCTCGTTCTTGAGGTCGGAGATGCGGTGGGCGAAGGTCTTGGGGGTGAAGCGCTTGGGGTCGATGCCCAGCTCACGCACGATAAGGGTGATGAGGCGGGTGGAGTCGGCGGCATCGTAGATGGAGAAGGTGGAGCGCAGGCCGGCGGCCTCGTGCTCGCGGCGCAGGATGCGCACGCAGGCGGAGTGGAAGGTGGAGACCCACATGCGCTCGCCGGCGGGCCCGACCAGGGCGGTGACGCGTTCGCGCATCTCGGCGGCGGCCTTGTTGGTGAAGGTGATGGCCAGGATCTCGCCGGGGCGGGCGCGTCCGGTGGCGATGAGGTGGGCGATGCGGTGGGTCAGGACCCGGGTCTTGCCCGATCCCGCGCCTGCGATGATGATGAGCAGGGGGCGCCGGCGTGGGTGACGGCGGCCTCCTGGGCGGGGTTGAGGCCGGAGAGCAGCTCGGCCGGGTCTGAGACTGTGACGCCCCAGGCCGGGCCGGTGGGACCGGCCCGAGGGCGCGGCGCCGTCGGCTCGGGCGCGGGCCGCAGCGGCATTGGCCTGGGCGCGGGGCGACCAGGGCGGAGACCTCGTCCTGGCTTTCCTCCCAGGTGGGGGCTGCGGCCGACTCAACCTCGGGGGTGGAGCGTCCTCGGGGCCCCAGTCCTCCTCCGGGGCCTCGACGTCGGCCCAGGAGTCGTCGTCGAAGGAGCCTGCGGCGGGGATGAGGGCGGGAAGCGCGGCCTCGGGCGGCGGGGTGGCCGCACCGCCGGAGCCGGGCATGGGCAGGGGCGCCGAAGAGGGAGTTCATCGCGTTCATCGTGAGGCCAAGCCTCAGGCCAGGGCGCCGACACGTTCCGTTATTCGCTACCCGCCCAGTGCACCGCTGGCCGTCACAGCCTGTTGTGTACAGTTTGCGGACACCGCTGAGAGAGGAACCGAGATGCGCACCATCGCCCTGTTCACGACTGAGACCATGGCGGAGTGGGAGTACGCCTACCTCACTACTCAGATCGCGGGGGCGGAGCAGCTCAAGCCCGGGCACTTTCGGCTGCAGCTCGTGGGCGACGGGCTAAAGCCGATGCCGCACTCGGAAACCTGCCGCTGACGCTGGAGGCCGAGCAAGGCGTCACCACGACCTCAGGCATTCACGCGGTCCCCTTCACCGCAGAGGTCCTGCGGATCACTGGGCTCGTGCCCGATGCGATGGCCGACACCTGGGAACCGGTCTTCCTGAGCGCCCGGGAGGACGACTACATGGCGCTCATGGAGGCGACCGCCGCCTGGCAGAGCGCCTGAGGGGACGCCCTCACCGCCCTGGTTCTCCCGTCTTCGCACTCAACGGAGAACTCTTGGAGGCGGTTGCGACGAGTACAGCCCCGACCGCGCAGCAGCCGCTTCCCAGTCGCACCGGATGAAGAGCGGACGGCTACACGTGTCCAAATCTGTAACAAAGACCTTGACCGTGCTTATCTCGACGGAGAGAAACCGCATAATTTCGCGGCTTCCTTCATCGGGAGAACTGAGCCTTGACCCCTTTGTTACGGATTTGAACACGACCTGGCTGATTCCGGGCAGAGACCGGCCCAGTCAGGTGCACAGGATACCTCTGGTCTGGAACGACTATCGCTCAAGGGCAACGATTCTGGCAGCACATCACTTCATTCTCCCCTCTAAGCGTCCACGCACAACTCCGACTCAGCCCGGGAAGTCCTTTCTCAGCAGTGGTCCCTGGACTCGCATGTTCACGGCTCCACGAGAGAGGTGTACTCCGAGACGGTCCTGAGCGAGCACTCCGAGCACGCTCGCTTCTCCGGCGGAGGCTTTCACCGGTCGTTGCCTCAACGAGGGCGGGGTATGCGGATCAGCCGCATATGAATCGCGAGTTCACACGCTTGGTCAGGATGACGCCCACTCAGCTCTCCAAGGACGCGAAGAGGTGGACGCTATTGCCATCCGGCTCGAGCACCGTGGCGTAGCGCTGCCCCCAGGGAGCATTCCACGGCTTAGTACGGCCTTCGTATCCTGCTTCGACGGGCCTGACGTAGGTATATCGTCCACTGCATTGACCGCCCCCTGGTCGAAGGGCAGCGCGATGCGGTGACCTCCCGACGGCAACTCACAAACAGGGTCGAAACTGCGAATGCGATCGACGGCGTCCCAGGCCAGAACAGTGCCGTCGTCAATCCTGGTGTCGACGTGGGACTCGTCGCTGCCTTCAGAGGCGGGCGCTCCAAGCAGGCGGCAGAAGGAGAGTGAGGCGGACATATCGCGAGTCACGATGCCGATGAATCCGAGTCGTAGTGCCATAGCGACACCATATGCCTCCCGTACCACCGCGTCTTGAACAGAACGGCCACGGCCAGCGGGACTCTCCTCCGGGCCGGCTCAGTCCACGTACGCTCAATCTGCGACACCTCAGCTCGCCGAATGTGAGCGAGCATTACGCTCCCCAAACAAGCACACACTGCACCCACCACAACAACGACCAACAGTTTAAACGAAAACCACCCCATGCACATAGACAACAAGAGTAAAACACCGAACTACCACCCACACCCCCACGATAGGCAATTTCGAAACGCAGCGAAAATCACACCCCTCTCGTTCGGGTCTCATGAATTTCTGGACACACGACGTTCTCCCGATGATTAACGGCCACTACAGCAAGTCCAACAAGCGCTACACAACACGTGAGCGCCCCCCAAACAATACTGCGACGGAAGAGGTATAAGATTATCGAACTCGAGTACAACGCAGGCAAGCCACACAACAAAATTACACTAAAATACCACGCGAACCATCTCGGAAAACGAGCCACTCTCGGAGTAATATAGCGCTCACCTACGCTAGAACCGAATATTACTTCGTCACTATTTTCATACTCCTTGTACACAATCTGGCTTGGCGCAACTTCAGCGATAAGGCGCTCATACTCCCGACACTGGAATGCATGTCCAGCAGTAGCTCCGGCCATAATCGAGTGATGAGCAAGCAATGCCCAAGGAATGCTAGAAATCAGAAACAACCATTCCTCAGGAACTCCCTTTGGGTTAGGTAGGAAAATAATAGCGAGCCCTAGAGAACTCACAGCAAACCCAAGGATGTTGGTGCTGACTCCGAACATTGCTGCGCAATCTGCTCGTTCAGCCACATAACTGGCTATCACAACATCAACCTGCTTCTGAGTCATGGAAGAGCACGACACGTCATTGTCCCTATTCTCGTCCACAGCATTCTCCCGCAAGGGTCGTAGTTATTGGGGACCCCAATTATGACATGACGGTCAGACGCCTAACACGTTGATCTTGCTCAATATGAACAATACGACGCCGACTCCGAAGCCCACCCTACTCAACTACCCCATCTTCACCACAAACGAGACTTCCGCAACCAATATCCTCAGCGACATTCGTGCACCCAAAAACACATCAATTTATCTCCAACAACCACGCGAACGTAGTCACCAACGATCTCAACCTCGCCCATCCCAAATTACACGTTGAACACTCTAATTTGAGGCAAATCAGCAAGAAAGCGAGCGAACAAGACGATTCAGTAAATTCCAGCGCACTCGTTTTCGTCCACCACATAACACGATCTCACGAGCTACGTAACCACCTTTTCCGGCAGGAACGCGAACTTCACAATAACCATTGCTACTCTTAAATCGGCACTTGGAAGGTTTTCCCTAATTCCTTCGCCGCAATAACTTCGATGGTCTCCACCGCACAATCTACCTCCACCTCCTTCAATTAGGTAAAGACACACCACTTCCGCAATCCAACAACTACACAGCAGTATCCGCTAACCACTCGAAACGTTCAGTTTCGTACACATCACATGCCAGAAACCTAACGACCTCGATCGTAATCATATAGCGCTTGCCGGTAAAATTTTACATAATCTGAACCTGTTACACGAGGTGACATGTCCGCCACTGCGCTTTTCGTACCCTCAACGAGACGTCGATACAACTTAGGTTCAATAATCTGTCGCATTCCTTCCGCTATACTGTTGGTATCTGGATCTACAAGTAGGCTGTTGCAGGAATTTAGTCCGACATCCAGACGATCATCACAATAAAGGATGGGGACTCCAGCGACGATTGATTCGGGAACGACGATGGGTTGATTATCGAAGCGATACGACGCAAGAACAAACACGTCGGCTTCACACAACAACTGAGCGACTTTTTGGAGACTGCCTACGTGTCCAGTAAATGATATGTTGATGTCTCCCTTTGCAAGCTTCACCAATCTGTCGCGTTCCGCTCCATCACCAACAATAACTAGTTCACTATTATGTATAGAAGCCCTCTTGAAGGACTCGATGACAACATCAATCCGTTTCTCCTTAACGAGCCTACTTATGCTAATGTAACGTATTTTGCCATTACGTTGCTGACCACTAAGTTGAACTTCGCGCACATGTCGCTCAAAAGTTCGATTATACCCAGTCTGCACGACTACGATAGATGAAAGCGATCCGCTTGATGCAGCGCGAATGCAGGTCTGCATGTGCCGTGACGGCGTAGTTGATGCATTGACCGCATAAGCGATGATCGCTAGAGTACGCCAATCAAAGCGACTAATGGAACCATCCTGGGCGAGTTGAGGCACATCGGTACAGCATCTCGGCAGACGACGCGAGTGAATGTGAGCGATAGTGGACGCACATAAACGATATCCAAGACTCGCAAGGAAGGTTGGAATCGGAACGGTGTGTGCACCGGCTATATTGGTATGAAAAGTGTGGACATGTGGGATATCCTGAATTCGCGCTAGCTTCGAAGCCAACAATAACGCGCCGGTGTCGGTTTGACTATGAACCACATCAAAACGATGCTTACTACTAATCTTGCGCAACATACGACGAGAAGCACACAATATTCGCGTGTGCCTAGGCATCCCGGCGAGCCGCAACGAAGGAACCGTAATCACCCGGCTACTTTTCGGGAGTGTAATATCAGTACGTGGCGCTATCAATGTAACTATATGTCCCTGGAGGGCGAGCTCTTCAATTTGAGTTTGGACCGATCGACTTACGCCACTACCCGACGGGAACTTATCATCTACAACAATTGCGACAGAAAGATGCTTCATGGCAGGCCTATATGAGACAGCTATATTGTATCATGAAACAGCGCAGTCCTAACTGGGAAGATGGGCGGACGGAGAACTCACGTGAACAGGCCTTCTTGAACAACTCACCTAACATAGCATATCATTGTCGCCGACCAAACGAAAGTTAGTTCTGAGAGGAATCTCGTGGTTCGTTCAAGTACTCCGACGCTGCTAATGTTGAGTGACGAACTTGGATGCAAGGAAAAGACGGTGCACGGAGTTTGCTGGTATGAATGCAATACTCCTGCAGATAAGGTAGTGTTTATCTTTCATGGGGTCACTGGAAGTAAACTTGACATGATTCCACTTGCCAAACATTATGTTGGTTTGGGATGTGCAGTCTACTTGTTTGACCTTCCTGGGCACGGAGGATCTGCAATGCCAGAAATCAGCACTTACTCAGATTTGGACGATTGGCTCACAGAAGTTATGGCTCGTGTCAATCGAGTACCTCATCTTATTATAGGTACCTCGTTTTCGTCTTCCATTCTGTATCACGCTCTTTGCGCCAGACTGATATCGCCTCAGATAAAGATAATACTGGCATGCCCCACTCCAGACATCACTAGGATTTCAAGTTGCACATATAAACTCTTTTTAGGAATGCCCGAGATGCTAGGCTGGCATATATATAATCTTCGAATTGCTCAGCGCATACGGGCTCTCTTCGCACTCAAAACAAGGCGCCGTGATGCACGGGACTGGTTACGTGAATCTGAACGAAATAAGAAGCGTTCACTAACTCTCAAGGATGGCGCGACCCTTGCCTCGCTTCTATACGATCAGAACCCATACGTCGCTAAAGTACCCAAAGAAATTCAGAGTAGCATCACTATCATGCTTGGAGACAAGGATAATGTTGTTACTTCTAGAACTTCAGTTATTATGCGACAATTGCTTCCGGATGCCCTCATTCTTTCAGTGGCGAATGTCGGCCATTTACTGCAGTTCGAGGCCATCGACAGTTACCCTGACGTTTAACACGAATAGAAAGTAGATGCACTAACGGCTTTGCCTGAGTCATTGTCGCTCGACGACTCCGACATTGGGGCAATCGGACTCATTATTTCGCATTCTCGTTGCATACTTAGTTCGACTATTTGCCTGGATGCCTTAACATGCTTAACCAAGCAACATAGGTTGAGCTGCATTGCAAGTCACCTCAAGACATTGGGAATCTGACCAAACGAGTCCGTGAAGTACCTCCTAGTCAAAGGATAGAGTATCTCTACTGGTTTCCTAACTCCATTTCAACGCCTTTTTCGTTCCCGTATCCACGTCATACGAAGTATGGCATCATTTCATTATTTAAGCAGAGCAACACAACTTTGACGTTCAGTTAACACATTCATTCAGACCGCGTGTGCTCAATCTGCGACACCTCAGCTCACCGAATGCGAGGGAGCATCACGCAGCCGAATCATGTACCCGCAGCAGTCGGGCTCGTGCCGGTATTGAGAGCCGCCTCTGCCGGGGCGGGGTTTTACCGCACGGCGCGCAGGTAGCGGTCGCGGCCGGTGAGGTCCTGACCGGTCTCGGCCTGCTTGAACCCGGCCCCGAGCGCGGCCGCACGCAGCAGCGCCCCCTGCTCGTGGTCGTGCTCCATGACGAGCACCCCTCCGGTGCGCAGCAGCGCGACCGAACGCACCAGGACATCGATCGGGATATCCAGCCCGTCGGGTCCCCCGCCGTAGAGCGCCACCGTGGGCTCGTGCTGGGCCGTCTCGGTGTCCTCCACGGCGCCGGCCGGCACGTAGGGCGGGTTGGAGACGACGACGTCGACCTGCCCGTTGAGGTCGTGGAGGACCAACGGGTCAGTGGCGTCGGCGTGAATCACCTCGACGCGACCGGGCACCAGCCGCTCACAGTTCTCGCGGGCCAGGGAAGCAGCCGTCTCGCTGATCTCGACGGCGACCACCCGGGCTCCCGGCACCTCCTTGGCGACGCAGGCCGCGATCGCGCCCGAGCCGGTGCACAGGTCGGCGGTCAGGACCACTCCCCCACCGCCGTCCATGACCGCCCGGGCCGCCTCGATGGCGGCCCCGGCCACCACCTCGGTCTCCGGGCGCACGATGAACACGCCGGGACGGCTGATGAGCTCGGCGCCCCGCAGCCACATGCGTCCAATGATGTGCTGGAGCGGCTCGCGGCACTCGCGGCGCAGCACCAGTGCGTCATAGGCGGCCGGGAAGTCGCCGTCGGCGCCGTCGGCCAGCAGCAGGGCCCGCCCCAGCAGGTGCTCAGCCAGGGATGCGGGCATCGACCTGAGGGCTGGTCACGCCGGCCGCAGCGAGCCGACCGGCCGCCTGACGCACCAGCGCCCGCAGCCCGTAGCGGTCCACCGCGCCCGCCGGCGCGCCGCCACACAACTCAGGAACCACTGCCCTCACCCACCTGGGATAATCGTTCGGCCTCGTCCATGGCGATGGCCGAGGCGATCACCGGGCCGAGGTCACCGTCAAGAACGGCGTCGAGGTTGTATGCCTTGAAGCCGGTGCGGTGGTCGGCGATCCGATTCTCAGGGAAATTGTAGGTGCGGATGCGCTCGGAGCGGTCCACAGTGCGCACCTGACTGCGACGGGCCTGCGCCGCCTCGGCGGCGGCCGCCGCCGCACGCTCAGCCAGGAGCCGGGCCCGCAGGACCCGCATGGCCGCCTCCTTGTTCTGCAGCTGGGACTTCTCGTTCTGCATGGACACGACGATCCCCGTGGGCAGGTGCGTGATGCGCACGGCCGAGTCCGTGGTGTTGACGCTCTGGCCCCCGGGTCCCGAGGAGCGGAAGACGTCGATACGCAGGTCGGCGGCGTCGATCTGGAGCTCACCAGGGTCATCGGCCTCCGGCATGACCAGGACGCCGGCCGCGGAGGTGTGGATGCGCCCCTGGGACTCGGTGACCGGGACGCGCTGGACGCGGTGGACGCCGCCCTCGTACTTCAGGTGCGCCCATACCCCGTCCTGGGGCTCCACGGGCCCGCGGGCCTTGATGGCCAGACGCACGTCCTTGTAACCGCCCAGGTCGGAGTCGGTGGCGTCCAGGACCTCCACCGCCCAGCCCTGCCGCTCGGCGTAGCGGGAGTACATGCGGGCCAGGTCGGAGGCGAACAGCGCCGACTCCTCGCCACCCTCACCGGCCTTGACCTCGATGATGACGTCGCGGGCGTCGTCGGGATCCCGGGGCACGAGGACCTCGCGCAGGTGCTCGCCGGCAGCGGCCTCGGCGGCCTCCAGGGCCGGCACCTCGGCGGCGAAGTCCTCGTCCTCCGCGGCCAGCTCGCGGGCGTCTGCCAGGTCGGCACTGGCCGACTGCCAGGCCCGGTAGGCGGCCACGACCCTGCCCAGCTCGGCGTAGCGGCGCCCCAGCCGACGCATGGCGCCGGGGTCGGAGGCCGCGGGCCCGGCCATCTCGGCCTCGATATCCGCGTACTCGGCCAGGAGCGGCTCTGCGGCGGAGAAGTCCTCACTCATGGACTCGGGTTCCTTCACTGGCTAGGAGTCGTGCTGACGGGCACCAGCGGCACTCGTGCGATATGCAAACGACGCCGACGGCGACTCTGGGAGCCGGCCGCCGGCGTCGTGAGACGCGGCTACTTGCTGCGCTTGCCGTACCGGGCCTCGAAGCGGGCGACGCGGCCACCGGTGTCGAGGATCTTCTGCTTGCCGGTGTAGAACGGGTGACAGGCCGAGCACACGTCCACGCGGATCTCACCGGAGGTGACGGTGGAGCGGGTCTCGAAGGTGTTGCCACAGGTGCACGTGACCGTGGTGGCCACGTAGTCGGGGTGGATGCCCTGCTTCATAGGTTTCTCCTTAAGCGTCAGAGGGTCCCGGGTCCCACGCGGGAGCGAGGGTGAACCGGAGGCCAGCAGCAGATTTTGCCACTGTCTCACGCGCCGTCGCAACGGCTGGGCCGCGTGAGACCGGGCACCTGGCCGGTTGCGTTACTCGTCCTCGCCGTCGGCCAGGGAGGTGCCGGCCGGGGTGGTCTTGGACAACACCATGAGGAACTCGGCGTTGGACTGGGTGTCCTTGAGCTTGGAGAGCACCAGCTCGATGGCCTGCTGCTGCTCCAACCCGGCGAAGAGGCGACGCAGGCGCCACATGATCTTGAGCTGGGCGGGGTCGATGAGCAGCTCCTCGCGGCGGGTGCCGGAGGCCGCCACGTCCACGGCCGGGAAGATGCGCTTGTCGGCGAGCTGGCGCGACAGCCGCAGCTCCATGTTTCCGGTCCCCTTGAACTCCTCGAAGATGACCTCGTCCATCTTGGAGCCGGTCTCCACCAGGGCCGTGGCCAGGATGGTCAGGCTGCCGCCGTTCTCCACGTTGCGGGCCGCCCCGAAGAAGCGCTTGGGCGGGTAGAGGGCGGAGGCGTCCACACCACCGGAGAGGATCCGGCCGCTGGCCGGGGCCGCCAGGTTGTAGGCGCGCCCGAGCCGGGTGATGGAGTCCAGCAGCACGACGACGTCCTGGCCCAGCTCCACGAGCCGCTTGGCGCGCTCGATGGCCAGCTCGGCCACGATCGTGTGGTCGGAGGCGGGGCGGTCGAAGGTGGAGGCGATGACCTCGCCCTTGACCGTGCGCTGCATGTCGGTGACCTCCTCGGGGCGCTCGTCGACGAGCACGACCATGAGGTGGGCCTCGGGGTTGTTGAGGCTGATGGCGTTGGCGATCTGCTGCAGAACGATCGTCTTACCCGCCTTGGGCGGGGAGACGATGAGCCCGCGCTGCCCCTTGCCGATGGGCGAGACCAGGTCGATGATCCGCGGGGTGACGGCCTTGGGCGTGGTCTCCAGGCGCAGCTGCTCCTGGGGGTAGAGGGGGGTGAGCTTGGCGAACTCGGGGCGGCGCTTGGAGCGCTCGGCGTCCATGCCGTTGACGGTCTCGACGCTGACCATGGGGTTGTACTTGACCCGGCCGGCCCGGTTCTGACGGCGGTTGTTGCGCCCGCCCTGATGGGGCGTGGAGGACTCTCCGCCCTCGCGGACCCAGCCGGTCACGGCGTCGCCGGCACGCAGCCCGTTGTCCTTGATGAGCTGGTTGGAGACGTAGACGTCCTTGGGTCCGGGCAGGTACCCGGAGGTGCGCAGGTAGGCGTGCTGGTTATCGGTGACGTCCAGGATGCCGGCGACCGGCAGGAGGACCTCGTCCTCACGCGGCTGGTTGCGGTTGCCGCGCCCGGCGGAGCCGTCCCGGCCCTCACGACCGGAGTCGCGCTCATCGCGCTCGAAGCGGTCGCGTCCGCGCTTGCGGCCCCGACGGCGGCGTCCACCGCGCTCCTCGTCGTAGCCGTCGGAGTCATCGTTGCCGTCACGGCCCCGGCGCGAACGCTCCTGGGGCTCGACGACGGAGGTTCCGGTGGCGTCGGCCAGGTCCCGCATGAGGGCGGCCTTGGCGTCGGCGTGGTCCTCGGGCGAGTCGGTACGGGGCTCGCGTGAGGCGCGCTCCTGGTTCTCGGGGGCGCCGGCGGAGGCCTGGGCACGCCGGCGGCCGCGGCGGAACTGGTCGCGCGAGGGAGCGCTCGCCGCGCTCCGAGCGGCCATAGGAGTCACGGTCATCGCCCTCAGTGGTCTCGGAGCGCTCGGCGCGCTCAGTGCGCTCGCGCCACCGGCTGCGTGCGGGGCGCTCTTCGTCACGACCGGAGCCGCTGTCCGAGCCGCTGCCGGAGGAGCCTGAGCGATCCGGCAGATCGAGGCCCAGGTCGAGGGCCGGCGCGGACTGGCGCTCCTCGGGGGCCCCGGAGGCCGCGGTGGCGCGACGACGGCGGGAGCGCCCGGAGGCCGCGGCCGGGGGCTGCTCCGGTGCGGGCTCACTGGCCGCTGAGGCGGTGGAGGAGGAGTCCACGGCGTTGGTCGCCCCGGCATCGGGCGAGCTCTTCGACGTGCTGTGGGAGTCGGGAGTGGAGGCGGAGGAGCCGCGCGCCTCACGGATGGCGGCGACGAGCTCACTCTTACGCATACGGGAGGTGCCCTTGAGGCCCATGGAGCCGGCGAGCGACTGAAGCTCGGCCAGACGCATGGTGGAAAGCGAGGGCTGGGCGCTGGAGGTCTCGGTCACGAGTGTCCTAACGGTGTGATGACGCTCCGACAAAGGAGACGTTCAACTGGGGAGACTTCCCCGGAATCATTCACGGGGGTGGGTCATGCACTGCCGGCTTCTGCTGAGACCTGAGCCTCAGGTCCGGGGCTGGTGCGGTCAGCGGCATGGTGCGATCCGTGCGGCCGACAGCGTCATCATAGCAGCCCGGAGAAGCAGCACCTAACGGAACACTGGCGAGCAACGCCGGGGATGCAGCCGTTATTCCATCCATGACAATTCTCGCCGTCGCCGTGACGCCGGTGGGGCCGACCGTGCGCACGATCAGCCCCACCGGAATGATCGACTCGGACACAACCCAGTCGATTCTCGCCCTTCAAGCTCCCAGACTCACGGCCTCAGCGACCTGCGAGGAGCGCCTCCATGGGCGCGAAGTCGGCCAACGGGTCAACCGGCGCCTGGCGCGGGAAGCGCTCCATGAGCGTGGCCAGCTCCCGCCCCGCCCGGGCCACGCGCTCACTCAAGGGCGACTCGGGCCTCTCAGAGGATGACGGCGTCTGCCAGGCCGCACCGAAGTCCTCACTGGCCGCGAAGACGGCGGTCTGCGCCGGCAGGGCCTTCATGTAGACCACCAGCGGCCGCAGCGCCATCTCGGTCACAAGACTGTGCCGCGCTGTGCCGGCCGTCGCCCCCAGCAGGACGGGGACGCCCTCAAGCGTGCCGGCCGGCAGCACATCCATGGCGGACTTGAACAGTCCGGAGTAGGAGGCCTGAAAGACCGGGCTGACAAGGATGACACCGTCGGCGGCTGACAGGGCATCGATCACCTTCTGCAGGTCGGCGGACACCGGCCCACCCACACCGGCCAGGGCGATGTCCTTGACCAGGGGGCCTGAGCCCGATGACCTCGATGCTGGCCAGGCGGGAGTCGGCCTCCAGGGCCTTGCGGGTCGACTCAGCCAGCCGCTCGGCGAGCCGCTGGGAGGTCGAGGGGCTCCGAGACCCCGGCATGCAGAGCCACGATCCGGCTCAGACGCCCCATCTGGGTATTGGCGTAGGCGTCATAGGTCGGCGATCCGGCCAGGGACTGGGTGCCCCCGGAAGGGGCGACGGGCGCGGTCGTATCAGCGGTCATGTCATCCATCTCCTGCCTGTCACTCGTCGTGTCACGGGTTTCCCATGCCATCTCAGATCCTCACCTTCCGGCCTGTGAGCGGGTCGAACTCGTTGGACAGGGAGAAGGGCTCCTCAGCCGGAGACTCGGTCCCCTCCAGCAGGGCCCGGTGGCGCGGGTGGAGCGGCGCGTCCGGAACCCCCTCGGGCCTGGTGGACTCCAGCTCGGCGCGCAGCGCCGGAACGATCTCGGAGCCCAGGTACTCGATCTGCTTCGATGATCTCCTTGTGCGGGACGCCGCCCAGGTCCAGGTTGAAGGCCTGACGCTGGTAGTCGCCGATCGCGTCCCGGTAGGTCAGGTACTTCTCCACGATCTGCTCGGGCGTGCCGACCGCGAGAGGCGTGTGCTGTGTCATCTCTTCCAGCGACGCCCCCTGGTAGACGTAGGTGTTGCGGAAGTAGGGGGTGTAGCGCTCGATGGCCTCGGCCTCACTCCTGGCGGCGAAGATCTGTCCACCCAAGCCCACGATCGCCTGCTCGGGTCGGCCATGACCGTAGAAGGCGAAGCGCTCTCGGTAGAGGTCGACCATCTTCTTGACGTGGTCGATGGGCCAGAAGATGTTGTTGTGGAGGTATCCGTCTCCGTAGTAGGCGGCCTGCTCGGCGATCTGGGGCGAGCGGATGGAGGCGTGCCACACGAAGGGCGGGACGCCGTCGAGTGGGCGGGGCATGGATGTGAAGTCCTGCAGCGCGGTGCGGAACTCCCCCCTCCCAGTCCACATTGGTCTCGCGCCACAGGCGGCGCAGCAGGTCATAGTTCTCCACCGCGAGCGAGATGCCCTTGCGGATGTCCTTGCCGAACCAGGGGTAGACAGGGCCGGTGTTGCCGCGTCCCATCATGAGGTCGACGCGCCCGTCGGAGAGGTGCTGGAGGTAGGCGTACTCCTCGGCCAGGCGCACGGGGTCATTGGTCGTGATGAGGGTGGTCGCAGTGCTCAGGAGCAGCTTGTCCGTGCGGGCGGCGATGTTGGCCAGCAGGGTCGTGGGTGACGAGGGCGCGAAGGGTGGGTTGTGGTGCTCCCCGGTAGCGAAGAAGTCCAACCTGCCTGCTCGGCCAGGACCGCCATCTCGACTGTGTTCTTGATGCGCTGATGCTCACTGGGAGCCTTGCCGGTAGCCGGATCGGTCGTGATGTCTCCAACTGTGAAGATCCCGAACTGCATCAGACGTCCTCCCTGTTCTCAACACTGGATTTCAGTGATTTCTTGTGTACTGAGAGAACTGGAGAAGCTCATAGTTTATTTCTCAACTACCCAGATGTGGTGCACGTCCCACATGGAAGCAGGGCTCAGCAGCCTCTCCGAGGATTCTGTGTTGCCTCATGACCTCTGAGAGTTTCGGATGTCATGACATCTCACGACACCGCTTGAGTGTGTGTCTGCCAGATGGGAGAGCTGCTGCTTCGACCTGTCGGAGCAGACTGACCCGGTCACGCTGGTGGCCGCCGTCGTCGTCCGGACGCACTGCACGAAGGTGGGGTGCTACTGGACGAGGGTCGGGTGCACTTTGGGTAGGTGGGACCTTCGTGCAGTACGCACAACCCTTGGCCAGTGGATCCCGACCCTCGTTCAGTAGGCCGACCCGAGGCGAGACTCAAAGCGGAGCCGGCGTCCAACCATGACCACCGGGCCCCAGCGCAGGCGACGGTCAGGGGACAGTGGGGACGGACCTATCACGGAGGCACCGGGCCGTGCCGCAAGAACCCCGGACTCGCTCCTGCGCGACCCGGTGTCCACAGCGCTGACATTAGCGGGCCCGACGTCGGTGCGCCCTGCGAGATCGTTGGAATCCTGCGGTTTCTCTCCAGCATGCAGCGCCGGTACACCTTTAATGTCAGCACCATGGACACCAGCGACCTGCCAGGACCCACCAGACCTCTTCCCTTCGTCCCATCCTCGCCTCCAAGGCCACTAGCCTGCCCAAGGTTCCCGCCCGAGCGGGTGTCTCAGAAGTCATGACACCCACATGCCTCAGAAGTGAGGAGACAGCACACCTCACCAGGGATTCGAGACGGACGCGGATCGCGGGCGTCCCTCGTACTCGAGGACGCCCGCGATCACGGGAGGCAGATGGAGAAGCCGTTCGCGCGGATCAGGAGGTCAGGACCGCCCCACGGGTGTCGATTCCGGGGCTGAGCACGCTCCAGCCGTGGTTCTCCAGGGCGAATCGGGTCTGGTCGGCCAGCGTGGACAGCACCAGCACCGTGGGACCGGCGCCGGAGATGACGGCCGGGTAGCCCTGCTCGCGCAGGGAGTCCATGACGGCCATCGAGGCGGGCAGGACTCCGCGCCGGTACTCCTGGTGGAGGCGGTCCTCGGTTCCGGCCATGAGCAGGTCGGGGCGTCCGGCGAGCGCCAGCATGAGCACGGCGGCCCGCGAGGTGTTGAACAGGGCGTCCTCGCGCGGCACGGAGACCGGCAGGACCTGACGGGCCTCCTTGGTGGACAGGCGCGTCGTCGCCGGCGGGATGAGCAGGCTCACCCCGAGGGAGGCGTCCACGGGCATGGGCGCCATGCGCGGGTGTCCCCCGCGCTCGACCCAGGCGACGGTGGCGCCTCCGAACACGGCTGGCGCGACATTGTCGGGGTGGCCCTCGAAGTCGGTGGCCAGGGCGAAGATCCGGTCGTCGCTGAGGGCCTCGGGCTCGGCGATGAGGCCGCGCGCCAGCATGAGTCCGGCCACGGCGGCACTGGCGGACGAGCCCATGCCCCCGCCGTGGGGGATCCGGTTGACGCAGCGCATCTCGAAGCCGGCCTGTGGGGCGCCGACGGCGTCCAGACCGGCTCGCAGCGCCTGCACGACGAGGTTGTTGTCATCGGTGGGGACCGTCTCGGCGCCCACGCCCTCGACAATGACGCGGGTGGTGCCGGTGATCGGCCGCACCGAGACCTCGTCGTAGTAGCGGAAGGCCATGCCGAAGGAGTCGAAACCGGGTCCCATGTTCGCCGTCGTGGCCGGAACCCGGACGGCCGCGCGCTCGTAGACGATGCGCATGTCACTCGCCCTCGACGCGTTGGATGGACACGACCTCGGCGACCCGGTCGGAGTCCCGCAGACCCTCGACGGCGGCGTCGAGGTGGAAGACGGGGGCCGGGTGCGTCACGAAGGTGACGACGGCCTGGTCGTGGCTGCCGTCGGAGGTGACGTAGGCGCTCTGACGCACCGAGTTGATGGAGACCTCGTTCTCGGCGAAGACGGAGGCCATCGCGGCCAGGGAGCCGACGGCGTCGTCTGAGCGCAGCTGGATCTGGTAGCGGGTGACGGCGGCCTCGGGGCCGAGGACCGGCAGGCTCGCGTAAGAGGACTCGCGGGGGGCCTGGCCGCCGTGGACCCGGTGGGCGGCGGCGGCGACGACGTCGGACAGGACCGCGGAGGCGGTCGGGGCTCCCCCGGCTCCCTGACCGTAGAACATGAGGCGCCCGGCGCTCTCGGCCTCGACCAGGACGGCGTTGTAGGCGCCGTGAACGCTGGCCAGCGGGTGGTCGTTGGGGACGAGGGCGGGGTGGACGCACGGAGACGCCTTGCGCGTGCTCGTCGTCGCGGCGCTGGGCGATGGCGAGGAGCTTGAGCTCGCAGCCCGAGGCGTGAGCCTCGCGGATGTCGTCGGCAGTGACCTTGCGGATGCCCTCGACTGAGACGTCGTCGAGGCCTACGCGGGTGTGGAAGGCGAGGGAGGCGATGATGGCGGCCTTGGCGGCGGCGTCCAGGCCGTCGACGTCGGCGGTGGGGTCGGCCTCGGCGTAGCCGAGCTCCTGGGCGGTGGCCAGGGCTGTCTCGAAGGACAGTCCCTTGGTGCTCATCTCATCAAGGATGTAGTTGGTGGTGCCGTTGACGATGCCGAGCACGCTGGTGACGCGGTCGCCGGCCATGGACTCGCGCAGCGCGTAGACCACCGGGATGGCGCCGGCAACAGCGGCCTCGTAGTAGAAGTCGGTGCCTGCGGCCGCGGCGGCGGTGTAGAGCTCGGGGCCGTGGGCCGCGATGAGGGCCTTGTTGCCGGTAATGACGCTGGCCCCGGCCTTGAAGGCGGCCAGGATGAGGGTGCGGGCCGGCTCGATCCCGCCGATGAGCTCGATGACCAGGTCGTTGCCGGTGGCGACGGCGGTGGCGTCATCGGTGAGGAGGTCCTGGGGGACGGCGAAGTCACGCGGCGCGTTGACGTCGCGGACGGCGACGCCCGTGATCTCAAGACGTGCGCCGGAGCGGGCGGCGAAGTCGTCGGCCTGCTCGGTGAGGAGGCGAATGACCTGGCTTCCGACGGTCCCGGCGCCGAGGACGCCGACGGTCAGTGTGCGCTGGGCGGGTGAGAGGTCCTGAGCCACGGGATGACCACCTTGCTGTGTATGCTGTGTAGCGTGCCGCGCGTGGGCACTTCGACTGCGTCATGCGATGGGGCCGATCGGCTGGCACGGTCAACCGACCGCCCACCGGCGCTGGCCATCACTGCGGGCCAGCATAAGGGGCATCGGCCGTGGAGCGCTTGCATGTCCGCCTGTGGACACACGGCCGGCCCTGTGCTCCCCAGTGCGATGAGGCCGGCAGGGGTGCTTCCGGCGCCGGCCTGAGGCTGCGCGCGGACGGGGTGGGGCTCTCAGCGACGCCAGATGATCTGCTTGAGCAGTCGGCCGATCACCCGTCCCAGGCCCAGGGACACCGGGGCGGCCGCGCTGTCGGAGTACCCCCAGGCCGGAGGCGGCTGCTCCAGGGAGGAGAGGAAGGAGGTCAGTGAGGACGATGAGGAAGAGGTCGTTGCGCTCATGCCTTCAGGTTAGAAAACAGCCGTGCGATAAGCGCCCCTCGAGAGAATGATTGGTGGGGAGGCTTCCTCCTCCCCATGGCCGAGACGATCGGACGGGGCTCTCCTGCTTTCGGCAGATCCGCCGAGCCAGGCCGTCGGGGCGGGACCCCTGCGCGCAGACGACCAGTGGCCCCGCCCCGGTTGAACCGGAGAGGGGCCACTGGATGGGCTCTGCTGACAGAGCGTTCAGGCTCGAGAAGCGGTTACCCGCGTTCAGGAGGCGTTGCGGCGACGAGCCACCAGCAGGGCACCGCCACCCAGGCCGGCGCCGGCGAGCAGCACGAGCGCAACGGCGTTAGCACCGGTGTGCGCCAGCGGCGGGGTGCCGCCGTTCGGCGTCTTCGGGGTGGAGGTGGGCGGCACCGGAGCACCCGGGGTGCTCGGCGGCTGCTGCGTGGTGGTCGGCGGGGTCGCCGGCGGGTTGTCCACCGTGGGCGGGGCCTGCGTGGTGGTCGGCGGGGTCGCCGGCGGGTTGTCCACCGTGGGCGGGGCCTGCGTGGTCGTCGGCGGCGTCGAGGTGGTCGTCGTCGTGTTGGTCAGAGAGACATTGACGATCTCCTGGTCGCGGATGGTGAAGGTGTTGGTCTTCTGGCCGTCGATGGTGAAGACCGGCTCACCCCAGCTGAAGCCGGAGGCGGCGGGCTGGGCCTTGGAGGTGTCCTCGGTGAGCGTGACCTTGGTGCCCACGGGGAAGGTGCCGTCGAAGGTGACCGGCTCACCGGGCTTGACCGTGACGGAGGAGGTTCCGGTGCGGCCCTCGCCGGTGGCCTTCTGGCCCTCGGGAGCCTTCCAGTCCGGGTAGGAGCTGGCAGCGGCCGGCAGCTCGTAGGCGACGTCGACGACGAAGCTGGAGCCGGCGGCCTTCGCGGCAGCATCGCCCTCGACGACCTTGGTCACGTTGAAGCTGCCGAAGCCGGGCTCCATCTGGACCGAGATGTCGAAGTACTGGACGTAGGACTGCTTCTGGGTGCTGGTCAGGTCCGTACCGTTGAGGTTCACGGTGTTCTCGTAGGAGGTGCCTCGGGAGGCGGCGACGGCCTTGCCGTTGGCGTCCACGAAGGAGACGGGGTACTCCAGGGTGAAGTTGGTGCCGTTCTGGAACGGACCGGTCACCTCGTAGGTGGCGGTGCGGCCGTCCTCGGAGTAAGTGGCCTTGACGTCGTAGTCACCGTACTGGGTGGTGGAGTCCTGGCCGGCGGCGTTGGTCAGCGGGATGGACTTGCCGTCAGCAGGACGCAGGTTGAGGACCGTGCGGGTGGCGTCGGCCTGGTTGAAGGTCATGCCGCCACCGAGGGTGTCGGTGAAGACGATGCTCTGGCGGGAGCCGTCGAAGGTCTTGCCGAGCTTGCCACCAGTGGTCTGGTTGGTCCCGAAGTTCACACCCCAGGTCAGCTCCTTGTAGTTGTTGTAGAAGCTGGAGGCCCACTTGGTGAGCTCCCAGTCGCTCTCCTTGGGGCCGCCGATGCCGCCGCCACCGGGCAGGGTGACGGTCGTGGTGACGCCGTTGACGGTGAAGTCAACGGACTGCACGTCGGTGGCCTTGGCGACGGACACCAGGGCGGAGCCGGAACCCTTGAAGTTGTGGAAGCCGGCGGCCTTGAGCTCGTCAACCTTGGAGTTGAAGGTGCAGGTGACGTCCTTGACGGTCAGGGTGCAGGTACCGACCTCGACATCCTTGCCGCCGTACTCGACGGTCATGGGGTGGGTCTCGTTGTTCTGCAGGTTGGTGAAGTACTCACCCAGACCGATCGTGAAGGAGTCGCCGCTCTTGAGGTTGGCGTCGACGCCGCTCCAGTCGAAGCTGAGACGGGCGAGGTCGTAGGTGTTGAGCTGTCCGTCCTGCTCAACGTTGTTGCCGTCCACCCGTGTCAGAGACAGGTTGGTGACGTTGACGCTCTTGTTCTGCTCAGCGCTCGCCTGAGGGGCGAACTGAGACAAGATCGCGACAAGGAAGAGAGTGAGGATGGCGGCGGCCCCCCTCACCGCCCCTCGCGTGAGGGCCGGCCGAGAGGCGACGCCCGTGGACATTGTGTTCATGGGTTCTCCGGATTCCTGGCATAGATGACAAGGGTCTGCCTTGTGAAACATCACCGAACGTTCCCACCGTCTGTTCAGGAGAGGGAAAGGCCGCCCCGTGATGACCAAGACCACTGTGTCACAAACCGACTGATTGGGAACAGGGAACACTCAAAACACGCGCGACGTCACAGTCTCGTCACATCCAGATCTGCCTGTTCTGACAAATGTCAGCCTGCTATATTGTAGGTTTCCTACAAGGAATCTGTCGTCGAGCCATGCCACCCCTGTGTCTCCCCTATCAGGCAAGCCGCACTTCAGTTGTGTCAGCCCTCCAAAACAATCGACATCCACCCCGCTTTTGAAGCGGATACACCCAGCGATCTTTAAGATTGTTGTCGCCCTCAGGATCACCTCATCGTTTTATCAGAACATATACAGAAGCGCCGTCGTCGCAGGAATTGTTCCTGGCACGACGGCGCTTCAGCGAGCGACCAATAGGAGACCTTAGCTCTCCAGGCGTACAAGGTCCTCGATGGTCTCGGGTCGCAGGACCCAGCCCGACTCGCCCTCGCGCACCCAGCGCACGCCGGGGCGGGTGAAGAGGTTGTAGTTGGAGGCCATGGAGCGCCCGTAGGCGCCGGTGGCGGGCACGGCCAGCACGTCACCGACGGCCAGGTCGGCGGGCAGGTCCACGTCGCGCACGACGACGTCGCCGGACTCGCAGTGCTTGCCCACCACGCGGCTGCGCACCAGCCCGGCCTGCGGGTCGGGGCGGCGGTTGGCGACCAGGGCCGTGTAGGCGGCCTCGTAGAGGGCGGGGCGGATGTTGTCGCTCATGCCGCCGTCGATGCTGACGTAGAGGCGCGAGGCCCCCTCCCCTAGCTCGACGCGTTTGAGGCCGGTGACGGTGTAGAGGGTGACCGTCGTCGGGCCGGCGACTGCGCGGCCGGGCTCGATGGAGACGGTGGGGACCTCGTCTCCAAGACGCTCGCAGGTCTCGCGCACGGCCTCGGCCAGGGTGCGGGCGACCTGCGCCGGGCTGGGCGGCACCGGGTCGGCCCCGGTGTAGGCGATGCCGTAGCCACCGCCCAGGTCGACCTCCGGGCACAGGTGCCCGGTGTCGACGGCGACCTCGTGGCGCAGGGTGAGGACGATGCCGACGGCCTCCCGGAAGCCGGCCAGGTCCAGGATCTGGGAGCCGATGTGGGAGTGCAGCCCGTGCAGCTCGAGCTCGGGGGCGGCGATGATCGCGTCGATGGTCTGCCGGGCAGCGCCTCCGTGGACGGAGAGGCCGAACTTCTGGTCCTCGTGGCCGGTGGAGATGTACTCGTGGCCGCCGGCGTGCACGCCGGTGGTCAGGCGCACCATGACCTTGCCGGTCTCCTCAGGCCCGTAGACGCCGCTGGCGCGCAGCTCGCGCACGGCGCGGACGGCGAGCTCGACCTCCTCGAGGGAGTCGAGGACGAGGTGACCCACGTGGTGGGTGAGGGCGACGGCGATCTCGGCCTGCGTCTTGCCGTTGCCGTGCAGGCCCAGACGGGTGGCGTCCGTGGTGGCCTCCGCCCCGTCCACCTCCTGCAGGGCGGCGAGGGACACGGCGAGCTCGCCGCGGCTGGCGGTGTCGATGCCCATGCCCTCCTCGAGGACCCACTGGGCGACCTTGGTGGTCAGGAAGGCCTTGCCGGCGTAGAAGGCCTCTCCCCCGGCCATGCCGTAGCTGGGCCAGAACTCCTCATGCATGGCGGCGGCCCAGGAGGCGGCGCGCCCGCGCAGGTCGGCCTCGTCCAGGACGAAGACGGGGCTGGGGAGCCTCGGCGAGGATCTCGGAGACGGTCAGTCCGCCCAGGACGAGCTCGCCATCGTCCGTGCGCCGTGCCGTGGTGGGCCACAGGTCGGGACGGTCCTCGGGCTCGGGGCAGGCCAGCGACCCCAGGGGCGGCTCTCCGGCGGGAATCTGGTCAGTCATCAACTCTCACATCCTCTCGGGGGCGCTCACACCCAGCAGGTCGAGCCCGTTGGCCAGGACCTGCCCGACGGCGTCGTTGAGCCACAGGCGGGCGACGTGCCCGGAGTCCACGGCGTCGTCCCCACGGGGGGTGACGCGGGTGGCGCCGTACCAGGCGTGGTAGGCGGCGGCGAGCTGCTCGAGGTAGCGCGCCACACGGTGCTGCTCACGCAGCTGCGCGGCCTGGGCCACGGTGGCGGGGAACTGGGCCAGGACCCCCAGCAGGGCGGCGTCGGCCGGATCGTCCAGGGCACCGGGCTCGAAGGGCGCCTCGTTCGGGTCGCGGCTCACGCCGTGCTCGGCGGCGTTGCGGGCCACGTTGCGGGTACGGGCGTGGGCGTACTGGACGTAGTAGACGGGGTTGTCGGAGGTGGAGGAGGCCAGCAGGTCCAGGTCGATGTCGATCATGGAGTCCATGGAGGAACGGGCCAGGGCGTAGCGGGCGGCGTCCACGCCGACGGCGTCGACCAGGTCCTCCAGGGTGACGATGGTGCCGGCGCGCTTGGACATGCGTACCGGGACGCCGTTACGCACGAGGTTGACGAGCTGGCCGATGAGGATCTGCATGTTGGTGCCGGGGGTGTCCCCGAAGGCCGCGCACATGGCCATCATCCGGCCGATGTAGCCGTGGTGGTCGGCCCCGAGCAGGTAGAGGGCGCAGTCGGCCCCGCGCTCGCGCTTGTCCAGGTAGTAGGCGAGGTCGGCGGCGAAGTAGGCGGCGTTGCCGTCGGACTTGATGAGGACGCGGTCCTTGTCGTCCCCGAAGTCGGTGGTGCGCAGCCAGGTGGCGCCGTCGCGCTCCTCGATGACGCCTCGCTCGCGCAGGCGGGCGATGGCGCGCTCGACGGCGCCGGAGGTGTGCAGGGAGTCCTCGTGGAAGAAGACGTCGAAGTCGGAGCGGAAGGCGTGCAGCTCGGCCTTGACGGCGGCGAACATGAGGTCGACGCCGCGGGAGCGGAAGACCTCGGTGGCCTCGGCGTCGGGCAGGGTGGCCGGGTCGGGGCGGCCGGCGGCGAGCTCGTCGGCGGTCACCTGCTGGGCGATCTCACTGATGTAGGCGCCGCCGTAGCCGTCCTCGGGGGTCTGCTCGCCGCGTGCGGAGGCCAGCAGGGAGCGGGCGAAGCGGTCGATCTGGGTGCCGTGGTCGTTGAAGTAGTACTCCCGGGTGACCTGGGCGCCGCAGGCGGACAGGATTCGGGCCAGGGAGTCACCGACGGCGGCCCAGCGGGCGCCACCCAGGTGGACCGGCCCGGTGGGGTTGGCCGAGACGTACTCGAGGTTGATGTGCTGGCCACTCAGGGAGTCGTTGCGGCCGTAGGCCTGACCGGCCTCGACGATGGAGCGGGCGAGCTCGCCGGCGCTGGCGGCGTCGAGGCGGATGTTGAGGAAGCCGGGGCCGGCGACCTCCACGGAGGCGATGCCGTCGAGGGCCTCAAGACGCGGGACGAGGAGCTCGGCGAGGTCGCGCGGCTTGGTGCTAGCCTTCTTGGCCAGCTGCATGGCCACGTTGGTGGACCAGTCACCGTGGTCGCGGTTGCGGGGGCGCTCGACGCGGGGGTCGGGAATCTCTGCGGCGGGCAGGGCAAGGGAGCCCTCGGCGGAGGCCTCCTCCAGGACGGTGCGGATGGCTGCGGCAAGCTCTTCTGGGGTCACGCGCGTCAGCGTACCGTCAACGGGCGGACCGGATCACGAGCGAGCCCGGCGGCCGCCGGGCATCGTGGGACATGTCGCATGTCTCGCGCCGGTTTCGCTCCAAGACCGGGACGCTGGTACAGTCACGCCTCGGGCCCCGGTAGCTCAGTGGATAGAGCGTCTGCCTCCGGAGCAGAAGGTCGCAGGTTCGAATCCTGTCCGGGGCACCACCTCCGAGCCCTCGTCGCCACCCGCGACGGGGGCTTGGTCATGTACGAGGCATGACAACGGGGCAACAGTGTGTCCATGGCTCAGACCGGTCATCATGCGGCTGGCGTATTCTCATGGGAAAGATAAGCCTCAACGGCATCACGAATGACGGCACTGGCGGTAGTGCCGTGCTTCTCGATGTAGGCGTCAAGAGCCGCGTTGGTGTGCTCGGGTAGGCGGACCTGGCGGCGCGGGGAGCGTCCGCGGCCGGTGGCGTGGGACTGTCCGAGGCCTGGGCGGCCACGGAGGATGGCGTCGAGGTCGGTGTCGCTGATGCGTGAGCCGTCGCGGCGGGTTCCGCGTCCGACGGCGGGGATACGGCCTGCGGTGACGTCCTCGTCGAGCTGGTTGTAGTAGGCCTGCTCAGCATCAGTGAAAGGGGCGCGTGTGGAATCAGGAGACATAGCGGCTCTATCTGGTCGGTCAGTGGTCGGCGGGTGGAACAAGGTGACGGTAGAGATCAGTGACCTCCATGACATGGAAGATGGTGCGTCGACCACGACCGTCAACGGCGACGCCGACTTCGAGGTAACGCAGTGCCTGCGGGTGGGGCAGACCGACGAACATGAATGACTGCTCACCTGCACGGCGGGGTTGGAGGATCTCGTAATCGACGTGATGCATGACGGCGTACTCCGCATCGGAGCGGGGAACGCCATGCTTGTCCGCAGAATCGCTGAACTCGAACCTCACGACATTATGGTAGTACCGAGGATAGAGGTGGGCAAGATTCCTTACACCGCTGCTCAGCGGTGCGACTCGCCTCGCCCAGCGTCACCCCAGGGTCTTGAGGGCGAGACTGGGGACGTCGGTCATGATGGCGTCCACGTTGAGATCGGCCAGGTGGCGCATCCGCTCGGGGTCGTCCACCGTCCAGACGTGGACCTCCAGGCCCGCGGTGTGCGCGGAGGCGACGAAGCGGCGGGTGACCACTGGGACGCCGTGGTAGATCTCCGGCACCTGGACGGCGTCGACCCTGCCGCGGGTCCAGCCCCAGCGAGTCTGGGGCAGGGGGACGGCCGCCTCGCTGCGCAGCATGAGTCCGAGCACGTCACTGACGCCCAGTGAGGTCAGGGCCCGCGGCTCCTGGCGGCGCAGCACGGCCAACCGGCGGGCGGAGAAGGAGGCGAACCGGACTCGGTCGAGGGCCTGGGCGTCGCGCACCGTCTGCAGGGCGGCCTGGACGACGCAAGAATCCTTGAGGTCGATGTTGAACTTCATCGCCGGCTGGGCGTGCAGGGCGTCATCGAGTCGGACGAAGCCGCGCCCGTCGCCGGAGTCGAGGTCGGCCAGCTCGGCCCACATGACCTCCCCCCACGGTGCGGGGGTCGTTCGCGGTACGCCGCAGGTCCTCGTCATGGCTGAGCACGACGACGCCGTCGGCGGTCAGCCGCAGATCGGTCTCCATCCACTCCAGCCCGAGCGCGGCCACGTGCTCGACGGCGCTCCAGGTGTTCTCGGGAACCTCGCGTCCACCGCCGCGGTGGGCGATGACGGCAGGACGGCGGGTTCGTGACGCGGCAGGCGACACAGTGGGTCTCCCTCAGCTGCAGTTGGTGGTGAGCTCGACGGCGTTGTGCTGCTTGAGCCAGCCCCACGGCTCCACGGTGGACTCGTCGGCGGTGTCGTCCTTGGTGCGCACCTCGAAGTGCAGGTGAGAACCGGAGGACCGGCCCGTGTTACCCACGCCGGCGATCATCTGACCGGCCGTGACGGTGTCACCGACCTTGACGTGGATGCCGTCCTCGTACATGTGCAGGTAGCTGGTGTACCAGACCTGACCATCGATCTCGTGCTTGATGGTGATGGTTCCGGTGCCGTCGACCATGCCGGCGGTGGTGACGGTGCCGGCGGCGGCCGCGTAGATGGGCGTCCCCACGGGGGCGGCCATGTCCTGCCCGGCATGCAGCTTGCGGTAGCCGAGGGTGGGGTGGGTGCGGTACCCGTACTCGGAGGAGATCTCGTAGGTGCCCGGAAGCATCGGGTAGAACAGCTGCGGCTTGGAGCTGAAGGCGGTGGTGTCGCCGGAGGCGCCGGTGGCCGAGGAGCAGGTCTTGGCGGCGTTCTGGAAGGCCTCACGGATCCGGGCGCGGGTGGCGGCGTCGGGCACGTTGGACAGCTGGGTGTCGGAGTCCTCGTCCAGGTCGTCGCTGCCGAGCACGGCGCTGGCCACGGAGGATGCCTTCGTGCCGCCGGCGGCCGGGCTCTGCGTGGCGGAGCCGTTGGAGTGCATCTTCATGGCGGCCGAGGCCAGCGGGGTGTTGTCGAGGTGGCTGGACAGGGGGGCGAGCACCGTGGCGACGGCCAGGACCGACAGGACGGCGGTGCGCCCCAGAATCCCGGAGCCGGTGCGGCGGCGGGCGGGACGTGCGGGGGCGGGGCCGGTCGAGGAGTCGCGGTGGGACGTCCGGCTTCGATGCTGCCGCGCTCCGGGCCGACGACGTCGGGGCGCCGGCCTCATCGGCTGCCTTGCCTCGCTTGGCCTGGGCGGCCGTCTTCTCGGACTTGGTCTTCTTGGTGCTCCGGGCGGCCTTGATGGCGCGAATGGTCTCCTCGTCCGCGAGCGGGACCCCGGCCTTGCGGGCGGCCATGATCTTGCGGACCTCGGGGACCTCGATGGTCTCGGCACCTCGGAAGTCCGTAATCCGCTGCGAGAAGCGGATCTCGTGGGGCGTTTCGGGAGCGGAGGGCGCCTGAGGAGCCTGCTCCGCGGGCGCTGACGGCTCGGCCTGCGGCGTCTGGACGGCGGGATGATCCGCCTGCGCGCCGGGGACGCCGAAGGTGGCGGTGTGGTGGGACGTGGCGGCGAAGACGGGCTTGGCCGAGGCGGTCGAGGCGGGGGCTGCGGCGGAGGCGCGCTGCCTGCGGCGGCCCGCGGATCGGGAGGCGGGCTCGGAGGGCGCCCCGACCTCCGGCTCGGCGGAGCCGGTCTGCGCGGCTGCGTGCCGATGACCGTGACGCTGTGTGTCGCTGGGCGAAGCAGGAGCCGTGCCACTAGCGGCCCACCACGGCGTGGCACCGGCGGGGTGAGCGGCTGCCGGCTCGAGCCCTGAGGTGGACTCGGCCAGTGAGGCGGCGACCAGGGGCGACAGTGCCGAGGGCGTCGAAGGCGCCGCTGTGGGCGCGGCCTGGTCGCCACGATGCGAGTGGTGCTGGTCGTGGTGACGCTCGGAGTGGCCCTCGGGGTGGTGAGCCTGGGGCTGCGCGGGGCTCTGGGCAGCGGGGTTCTCCCGCGTCTGCTCGGGGTCCTCGAAGACCTGGGCGGTGCGCAGTTCCTTGCGGGAGCGCCGGGTGGGGCGAGTGTCACCGGTGACCTGCGGCGAGGAGGAGAAGACGGACGGGGCCCCAGATGCGGCGCTGCGCGCCTGAACCGCCGGCGCGGGCTGCTGGGAGGCGGGCTCGGGCCCTTCGATGGTGCTCTGGCGCCGGCGGGCCATGCGGCTCATCGGTGCGACGGGCTGGGACTGCGCCGGCTCTGCGGGGACAGACGGCGCTGAACCGCTCCCTGGGCGCGTCGCAGGCGTTGCCGGCGCCACGGGTCGCTGCGGGTGGTTCTGCTTCTGCGGGGCGACCGGGACGTCAGGGAGAGCCGATGGACTCGGAGCGGTGACGGGGCTGGAGGCGGCGCCGTTCTCAGCGCGGTGAGTGTGAAGGTCGCGACGTGAGCGGCGAGTGGCTCCGGCGACGTGAGTGGTGTGCGTCGTCGACGGTGACGACGGGGCAGTTCCGGCCTGCGCCTCAGCGACTTGGCGAGCAGCTTCGGCAGCACGTTCCGCCTCGCGACGCTGGCGTCGACTCATGGGCTGCGGGGTCACGCGGGAAGCCTCCAGGTGGCTGAGTGTCATAGGGAAGTCGTTGCGGCCGGTGTCCCGGCTGTGGCGACATGGTGGCTGCCAGAGCGACAGCCTGGGTTGTACTCGGTTAAAACAGTAGCGGTCCGCTGTGAGTCTTGCCAGGAGAACCAGCACACCTTTGTGTGACCTGCACTTCTCACACAAACCCCAGGGGTTCCATCCGACCAGCCGGCCGCAAAGCGGATTCACACGCCATACGAAGGAATCAGCACCTGGCCACCAGCGCTGGAGCAGCGATCGACAATGGTCGCCCCAGGCGGCCCATGTTGTGGGAATCCGCCGATTCCGCCCGTTAGATCACGATTTAATCACGGCGCTGGTGCTCTTCGCGCTGCATGGCGTCGTTGACCTCGCCGACGAGCTCTTCGAGGATGTCCTCCAGGAAGAGGACTCCGACAAAGCGCCCTTGCGTGTTGCGGACGTGCCCGAGGTGGGCCCCCGAGCGCTGCATGGCCGCCAGCGCCTCCTCGACCTCGTCGTCGTAGCCGACGGGCACGAGTGCGCGAGCGCGCCAGGCGGGTACCGGTTCGGTGCGCTCGGCGCCGTCGGCGTAGAGGATGTCCTTGAGGTGCAGGTAGCCGGTGATGGTCGGCTCCTCCCCCCTGGTCAACGGCGGCCTGGTCGACGACCAGTGGGAAGCGGGAGAAGCCGGTGGAGGCCACGGCCCGCTCCACGTCCTCCGGGGTGCAGTCCTGGGGCAGAGTGACGAGCTCGCTCAGGGGCACCATGACGCTTCCGGCGGTCTCCTCGGAGAACTCCAGGGCGCCGCTGAGCAGACCGGTGGAGTCCTCCAGGACGCCTTCGGCGGTGGAGCGCTCGACGATGGAGGCGACCTCCTCGGCGTTGAAGGCCGCGGCGATCTCCTCCTTGGCCTCAATGCCCAGGACCTTGAGGACCCCGTTGGCGAAGCCGTTGAGAGCATTGACCACGGGACTGAAAACGCGCGAGCACCACACCAGGGGCGGGGCGAGCCAGCGCACGGCCTTCTCCGGGGAGGCGATGGAGATGTTCTTGGGCACCATCTCCCCGGCGACGACGTGCAGGCCCACGACGATGACCAGGGCGATGACGACGGCGACGGCGTGGGAGCCGGCGTGCCCGACGCCGACGGCCGCGAGCAGGGGCTCCAGGGCGTGGGCGATGGCCGGCTCGGCGACGACGCCCAGGCCGGTGGAGCACAGGGTGACGCCGAGCTGGGCGGTGGCCAGCATGCGCGAGACGTTCTGCAGGGCCCACAGGGCGGTGGTGGCGCGGGCGTCGCCGGCCTCGGCCAGTGGCTCGAGCTGGCTGCGACGTGAGGAGGTGACGGCGAACTCGGCGCCGACGAAGAAGGCGTTGCCGGCCAGGAGGATGGTGGTCATCAGGAGGGCGAGCGGAGTGCTCATCGGCGCTCCCCCTCCGGTCCTTGGCTTCCGGGGGCGGCATCGGGGTCCTTAGGGCGCACGTGGAGGCGGGTGACGCGGCGCCCGTCCATGGCGTCGACGGTCAGTGAGGCGTGGGGCAGGTCGACGACGTCGCCGACGGCGGGAATGCGGCCGAGCTCGGTCATGACCAGGCCGCCGAGGGTCTCGTAGGGGCCGTCGTCGGGCACCTGGATGGCGGCGCGGGTGGCGAGCTCGTCGGGGCGCATCCACCCGGGGACGACCCAGTGGCCCGAGGGGTCGAGGTGGGCGCCGGCGCGGCGGCGGTCGTGCTCGTCGGCGACGTCCCCGACGACCTCCTCGACGGCATCCTCAAGGGTGACGACGCCGGCGGTGCCGCCGTACTCGTCGACGACGATCGCCATCTGGGAGCCCTGGGCGCGCAGCTCGACGAGCAGGTTGGCCAGCGGCATGGTCTCGGGGACGCGGGGCGCGGGCGTCATGAGGGACGTGGAGGCGACGGGGACGTCGGCGCGACGCTCGTAGGGGACGCCGATGGCGCGGCGCAGGTGGACGATGCCCATGACGTCGTCGATGTCGCGGCCGATGACGGGGAAGCGGGAGTGGCCGGTGGCGCGGGCCAGGTGCACGACATCCTCGGCGGAGTCATCGGCCTCGAGGGTGTGGAGGCGGCCGCGGTCGGTCATGACGTCGACGGCGGTCAGGGCCCCCAGTCCGATGGAGCGGGTGAGCAGGGTGGCGGTGGAGGCGTCGAGGGTGCCCTCCTCGGCGCTGTGGCGCACGAGGGAGGCGAGCTCGCCGGCGCTGCGAGTGCCGCTGAGCTCCTCGGCGGGTTCGATGCCCATGGCGTGCAGGACGGCGTTGGCGGCGCCGTTGAGCAGGACGATGAGGGGCTTGAGGAGGGTGGTGAAGCCCGTGAGGAAGGGGGCCACGAGGCCGGCGGCGCGCATGGGGTCGGACAGGGTGGCGTTCTTGGGGATGAGCTCGCCGATGACCATGGAGAAGGCGTTGACGACGATGAGCGCGATGACGACTGCGGCGCCGGTGGCCACAGAGGTGGCCAGCCAGTGGCTCATGAGGCCGGTGAGCAGGTTCGCGAGGGCAGCCTGCATGGTGTAGCCCAGCAGCACCGTGGTCAGGGTGATGCCGACCTGGGCGCCGGACAGGAGGGTGGACAGCCGGCCCAGGGCGCGCCGGACGGTGGTGGCGCGCTTGTCGCCGGTGGCGGCGCGGGTCTCGACGGTGGAGGGGTCGAGGGCGACCAGGGAGAACTCTCCGGCCACGAACAGGGCGGTGCCCACGGTGAGGACCACGCCGACGGCGATCATGAGCCAGTCGGTCATGCGGGCCCCTCCCCCACGTGGGATGCGGCGTGGGCGCCGGAGGCGGACGAGTCGGGGTGGGGGTGGTCAGAGGCGGGCGAGGAGGCGCGGTGCGTGCGGGTGCGGCGCCTCGAGGCCCGGCGGAAAGCCGATCGCATAGTGACCGAACGGTACCACCGCGGCAGTAGTAAGGCCGAGACCGGCGCCATGCCTCAGGTGCGCATCGCCGGGGCACTGAATTCTCACGATTCAGGTAACCTACGCCACAGACTAAGTCAGCATGGAGGTTGCGATGCTGCCACGGAAGCCACAGAAAGCGGTCCACTCAACCGACCCTGGCCAGTCCGGCTTATGGCCCCCTTCTAACATTTGGCGGCGGCATTGCCGGAGCCTCGATTCTGTACTTCGCAACGCACAGCTCAGCATGGACAACAGGAGGAGGCACTATCGGAGCCGCTGTTGGAGCAACAGCGGCAGCAACACCCCAGCTCCGCGATTGGGTCTCCACGCGCTCCCGCAGGCGACAAATCGCCGAATCAGCAGGGGTTGCAACCGACGTCACCGGACAACCCTTAGAGTCCCTGCGGGTACATAGTTCAGATCGCGATATCACCGAGTTCGTTCCTCGAGACATTCAACACCAGCTAGTCGAACACCTCAACAACGGCACACCCGTTCTCATTGAAGGCCCATCCATGTCCGGGAAGACTCGCCTGGCAATAGAGACGATTCGCTCCTACTGGCCGGAGGCCCCCTTCTGGTTCCCGCGAGGCGATGACGATATCGAGCAACTCCTCAGCAGCAGCCAACAGCCAGCACCCCATACCGTCATCCTCCTAGATGATCTCGACAGGTTTCTATCCAACCAGAGCCTAACACTCGGACTACTCAACCAGTGGACAAAAACTCCTGCATCATCATCGCCACCATGATGCACTCACAGTATGTCAAACATAGCGACCGCGCCAACGAAACAGCTTCGGGATGGGACACAGTCAATCGTTTCAAGAAAATCACACTTAACTCATCACTATCAATAAAAGAACTCAATGCCGTAAAACTCACATCTTACGCGAATCTATTATCCCAGATCGAGAGCATTGGCTTAGGACCCCTACTCGGATGCGCAGAAGCGGTACGCACAGCATTTGCAGACGAACTCAAGGTTCACTCGCGGAGCGGAACACTCATCAAAGCGGCAGCTGACTGGCGCCGCATCGGTTTAGGACCCGCATCAAAGGACCAACTCATTTCCTTTTCTAAGGCACACACGGACAGCACGAAACAAACGTCCGAATGGGACAGAGCATGGAAATACGCAACAAACCCCATAAACAACACAGTGCCGCTTCTTCGTCAAATTGGAGATGACCTGTGGGAGGTTCTTGATATCATCGCAGATGAAGCGGATTGGATTATCTCGGAACACACCTTCAAATCCCTGCAAAATATCGCACTTTCTACACAGCAGGCGCGTCAATCAGCCATTGCCATGATGCTATACGGCGCTCCCCCCTCCTCAACAGACGCCATGTTTCAACACGCTATCGACACCAACCCTCACGACATAACCATTCTCGGCGACTACGCACTCTTTCTAGAAACGGTACGAGGAGACATAAATCAAGCCGAGCAGGTATTCCAGCACGCTATTGCAGTTGACCCCCACCACGCCAACACACTTGGCAACTACGCTCTCTTCCTGCAGAACCAAAAAGGCGACACAGGCCAGGCGCAAATTATATTCCAGCAGGCCATCGAAGCCGACCCCCACGACGCATCCAACCTTGGCGACTACGCACTGTTCTTACACACCATCGTCAACGATACCGACCAAGCCGAAACAGTAACACGGCCAGGACACGCACTGTGTCCTTGGTCCCGCATTTGCTCGCCTGAGACGCCTTTCACCTCCTAGGATGTCCTACGGACACCGCTAGTTCCTCCCAGGGTCCCGCCGAGGTTCCCAGCGCCGGGACGGCAGACTGACGAGTTCACCGAGGAGACCCTGACGTGCCCACGCAGGACCAGACCAGCCCAGGCTTCGGTGCCAACGAGTGGATGGTGGAGGAGATGCGGGCCGCCTGGTCGGCAGATCCCTCCTCCGTGAGCCCCCAGTGGCGAGAGCTCTTCGAGACCGACCCGAGTGCCGGCCTGCGGCGACCGAGCTCGACCCCTCGAACGACTTCGCCAACGGTTCTGCGTCGTCAGCCCCGGAGGGTCGCGCCGGCGACCATCACGCCGCAAGCCGCCGTCTTTCCAGCGCCGCTCCTCCGCGGTCCAGGACGTCACCTGCTCCGACCTTCCCCGGCCCCGCCGTCGGACACCGCTCCCCTGACCTCCCCTACGCCCAGCGCCTGGCCGCCCACCCCGCCCACGACCTGGAGGGCGATGGCTGCGAGGACAGCTCCGTCCGCCTCAAGGGCGTGCGGCCGCCCGCACCGCCAAGAACATGGACGACTCCCTGTCCATGCCCACGGCCACCTCCGCCCGGGCCATCCCCGCCAAGGTCCTCATCGAGAACCGCGCCGTTATCAACAGCCACCTGGCCCGCACCCGCGGCGGCAGGTCTCCTTCACCCACCTCATCGGCTGGGCGGTGGTCGAGTCCCTCGTCCGAGATGCCCTCGATGAACGTCTCCTACAGGGGTCGACGAGGCCGGCAAGCCGGTCCTGAACGAGCCAGCCCACGTGGCCTTCGGCCTGGCCATCGACGTGCCCGGCGCCGACGGGCAGCGCCGCCTCCTGGTGCCCTCCATCAAGCAGGCCGACCTCATGGACCTGTCCCGGTCTCGTGGAGGCCCATGAGGGCCTCGTGGCCAAGGCCCGCGACAACAAGCTGGACCTCGACGACTTCCGCGGCACCACCGTGACCCTGACCAACCCCGGCATGATCGGCACCCTGCACTCGGTGCCGCGCCTCATGCCCGGCCAGGGGCTCATCGTGGGGGTCGGCACCATGGACTACCCGGCCGCCTTCGCCGGCGCCAGCCCCGACACCCTGGCCCGCCAGGGGCATCGGCAAGGTCGTCACCCCTGACCTCCACCTACGACCACCGCGTCATCCAGGGCGCCGCCTCGGGCGAGTTCCTGCGCCTGGTGGAGCGCAAGCTCCTGGGCTGGACGGCTTTCTGGAGCCGGGCCTCGAGTCCCTGCGCATCCCCTCGAGCCAGTCGAGTGGGTGCGACACCACCTACGACCCGAGCTGGAGACCGGCAAGCCGGCGCGCGTGGCCGAGCTCATCCACGCCTTCCGTCAGCGCGGGCACCTGGCCGCGGACACCGACCCGCTCACCTACCGCCTGCGCCGCCACCCGGACCTGGACATCACCTCCTACGGGCTGAGCCTGTGGGACCTGGACCGCTCCTTCCCCACCCGGGGCCTGGGCGGGCGCGACCGGGCCACCCTGCGCGAGATCCTCAAGATGCTGCGACGACGCCCTACTGCCGCACCGTGGGCGTGGAGTACATGCACATCCAGGACCCGGCTCAGCGCACCTGGTGGCAGGAGCGCCTCGAGCGCGACTGGGAGGACATCGGCGACGAGGAGCGCCGTCGGATCCTCACCAAGCTGGAGCAGGCCGAGGCCTTCGAGACCTTCCTGCAGACCAAGTACGTGGGCCAGAAGCGCTTCAGCCTCGAGGGCGGGGAGTCCCTCATCGTGGCCCTGGACCGTCTGCTCGACGCCGCCGCCCACGACGGCCTCGATGAGGTCGTCATCGGCATGGCCCACCGCGGCCGGCTCAACGTGCTCACCAACATCGCCGGCAAGTCCTACGGCCCAGGTCTTCGACGAGTTCGAGGGCAACGGCGTCATCGAGGGCGCCGGAACCGGGGACGTCAAGTACCACCCTGGGCACCGTGGGTGTCTTCTCCGGGACCGACGGCGTGTCCACCGCGTCTCCCTGGCCGCCAACCCTCCCACCTGGAGACGGTCGACGGCGTCGTCGAGGGATCGTGCGCGCCAAGCAGGACCGCATCGGCCTGGGCGAGAAGGGCTGCACGGTCATGCCGGTCCTCGTCCACGGCGACGCGGCCTTCGCCGGCCAGGGGCGTGGTCTACGAGACCCTCAACATGAGCCAGCTGCCCGCCTACCGCACCGGCGGTACCGTCCACATCATCGTCAACAACCAGATCGGCTTTACCACCGGCTCGGCCTCGGCCCGTTCCACCATCTACGCCACCGACCTGGCCAAGGGCCTGCAGGTGCCGATCTTCCACGTCAACGCCGACGACCCCGAGACGGTGGCCCGCACCGCCCGCCACGCCTACGAGTACCGACGCACCTTCCACAAGGACGTCATCATCGACCTCATCTGCTACCGGCGCCGCAGGGCTTTCAACGAGGGCGACGACCCCTCGATGACCCAGCCACTCATGTACCGGCTCATCGACTCCTGGACTCCACCTGCGGGGTCTACACCGCCGCTCTCGTCGGGCGCGGCGACATCACCCTGGAGGAGGCCCGCGAGATCGCCGAGAACTACCAGGGCGAGCTGGAGCGGATCTTCACCGAGGCCCGCATCCAGATCACCGGGGACGGAAAGGGCTCCAGGGCTCCCTGGGAGGCTGCCGCCTCGGACGGACCGCTCGCCCAGGACCTGTCCGACCCCACGAAGGTCGGGCGCCCCTGTCCTCCCTGGAGATCCCCCACTCCCAGCAGGCGGGCAGCGGCATGATGCTCGGCTGGACCTCGGCGGTGCCGCGCGACGTCGTCGAGCGCATCGGGGACGCCCAGGTCGCCTGGCCGGGCTCCCTTCACCGTCCACCCCAAGCTCCAGGCCATGCTCGCCAAAGCGCCGCGAGGCCACGCGCGAGGGCAGCATCGACTGGGGCCTGGGCGAGCTCATCGCCCTGGGGAGCCTGCTCATGGAGGGCGTGCCGATCCGCATCGCCGGTGAGGACGCCCGCCGTGCGACCTTCGCCCAGCGCCACGCGGTCCTGCACGATCACGTCTCCGGTCAGGAGTGGACGCCGCTGAGCTCCTCACCCGGACCAGGCGCCTCTGGAGATCTACGACTCGCTGCTCAGCGAGTACGCGGCCCTGGCCTTCGAGTACGGCTACTCGGTGGAGCGGCCCGAGGGACTGACGATGTGGGAGGCCCAGTTCGGCGACTTCGCCAACGGAGCCCAGTCCGTCATCGACGAGTACGTCACCTCCGCAGCCCAGAAGTGGGGCAGCGCCCGGCCTGGTCATGCTGCTTCCCCCACGGCCAGGAGGGGCAGGGGACCGGACCACTCCTCGGGGCGCATCGAGCGCTACCTGCAGATGTGCGCCCAGACAACATGCTGGTGGCTCAGCCCTCCACACCCGCCAGCTACTTCCACCTCCTGCGCGAGCACACCTACCACCGCCCGCGCCGTCCGCTCATCGTCTTCACCCCAAGCAGCTGCTGGGTCTCGAAGGCCGCCTGCTCGCCGGTGGAGGACTTCACCTCCGGCACCTTCCAGCCAGTCATCGGCGAGGTCGACGACGCCGTCCTGGCCACGGCGCAGGATCAGGGCGTGGACCGGGTACTGCTGTGCTCGGGGCGCGTCTACTACGACCTGCTGGCCCACCGCACCAAGACCGGGGACACGAGCACGGCCATCGTCCGCCTCGAGCAGCTCTACCCGTTGGAGACCTCGGCCATCGCCGAGGCGCTGGCACCTTCAGCGGGGCCGAGCTGCGTGGGTGCAGGACGAGCCGGCCAACCAGGGGAATGTGGCCCTACCTGGCACTCCACCTGCCCACGGAGCTGACCGGTGGCGTCCTGCCCACGCTGGTCTCCCGGCCCCGAGGCCGCCGCGCCGGCAGTGGGGCACCGCCGGCGTCCACCGCGCCCAGCAGGAGGAGATCATCCGTCAGGCCTTTCGCCCGCGACTGAGAAAGGGCTGATTGTTCCCGACTCATCTGCAGGCCAAAGCCTCCGAAATGCTGTCAGCCTCCCGCGCAACACCGCAAGGTCACGATAATGTCAAGACAGCATGAGGGATCGTGAGGCTCGAGGAGGCGCTGCCATGCGTGAGACGAGGCTGAGCTTCATTGGCGACGAGCTGGTGGCCGGTCATGGCGACGGACGCGCTCTGGGCTGGACGGGCCGGGTCATGGCCCGTACGCCCCGGGACGCCGACATCCTGTGGACCTCGCTGGCGGTGCCCGGTGAGACGACCGCGCAGATGTCCGACCGCTGGGGGCCCTGAGGTGGCCCGCCGCTCCACGCACACCGGTATCAACCGGCTCGTGGTGGGGCTGGGCGTGGCCGACGTGCTCGCCGGCATCTCCTACGCCCGCTCCCGCCTGGCCCCTGGCCAACATCCTCGACACGGCCGCCTCCGACCACCGCGAGTGCTTCGTCGTCGGGCCCCCGCCTCTGCCCGAGGCCGATCCCGACGCCACCGCCCAGCTCTCCCAGGCCGCCGAGGAGGTGTGCCTGCGCCGCAACGTGCCCCTACGTGGACGCCTTCGAGCCGCTGCGCAACCACGAGCAGTGGACGGCCGACGTCGCCGCCGCCGGCGGCACGCACCCGGGCCAGGCCGGCTACGGTCTGCTGGCCTGGCTGGTGCTGCACCGCGGCTGGTACGAGTGGCTCGGCGTCGAGCGCCCCGAGTCCTGAGGCCTCGATACCCGCCGGTCAGGCAGGCGCTGGGGAGTCTTCGTCAGACGGCTCGGAGGCGGCGAAGATGTCGCCGCTGATCCCCACCAGGCGGTTGGAGACGTGGTTGTTGAAGAAACCGACGATGGGGCCGATGAAGAAGCCCATGATGACCGTGCCCAGGGCAACGATGCCCAGTGAGAGGTCGAACCTGATCAGAATGAGCGCCAGCAAGATCGTAATGATGTCCTGAACCAGCCGGTAGGCGCGGTAGCTGTAGCGCGGGAAGTGGCGCCTGAGCGACGGCGCGATTCCGTCGTAGGGGCACTGGCCCAGGTCGCAGGTGATGTACATGGAGACTCCCAGGCAGAACAGCGGCAGCCCGATCGCCAGGTGGAGGAGCATGCTGCCGACGGAGTACTCGACGTGGAAGAAGCTGCGGTAGATCGGGCGGAAGTAGTCCACGAGGACGCCCACGACGGTGAAGTTGATGACCGTCCCCAGACCCGAAGATGGACCGGTCGAAGGGGAAGACGAGGATCAGCATGATGATGTTGACGATCGGGACGATCGCCGCGAAGGAGATCCCGGAGACGTGGGAGATGCCCTGCAGGAAGGCGGTGAACGGGTCGACACCGCTCTTGCCCTCCAGGCAGATCGCGATCCCGACCGCCGTGATCACCTCCCCCAGGAAGCACACGAGGATGCGCCGCAGGAGCGAGTTGTCAGAGAGTGTCCACTGGTCTGGTGCTGTCAGGTTCCTCAGGTTCATGTCACACCGCCGTCGTTGAGGAGGAGCCGGCAAGGCCGCAGCCGCAGGACGCGCCATGGGACGTGGAAAGAGCCGATCGGTGCCCCTCACCACGAACCGCCCTGGTGTTCCGCGGCTCACACCTCAGCGTCTCATCTTTGTCAGCCTCTTATTAGGACTTTGGGACTCCGATCCAAGCCCACTTCTGCGACCCAGCGTGGGCATGACCTCATCAGATCTTCGCTCAGGCTTACGCGCCGGGCTCATAGCGCATGTTCAGTCCCAGGTCAGCCCCCAGATCCATCGTCCGCTCAATGAGTCTATGGTCCATCTCAGGCGCACTGGGCAGCGCATACTCAGCCCCAATCTCAGGTACTTCCCAATCCCCAGCGTGTGGTAACCCAGAAGATCAACCCTCTCAACGACGTCTCCGAGTGATGCGGTGAAACGAAGGCGCTCCTCCAGGTCCGCAGCGTTGTCGTTCCATCCGTGAATGACGACGAGCCTCACCCACATGGGACTTGCCAGCCTCGGCTAGTCTCCGGGCATTGTCGAGGATTCGCTTGTTCCCGATCCCGGCTCCCCTGCCTGTGCAGCCGTTCGTCACACGATTTGATGTCGCACAGGAAGAGGTCGGTGTGGTCCAACACCTTCGTGAAGTAGGCCCACGGAACGTTTCCCGCCGTGTCCACGGTCGTGTGGACACCATTTGTCCTTGAGTCTTTTCAGGCACTCGGAGACGAAGGCGACCTGGATCATCGCCTCGCCTCCGGGGAAGGTCACTCCCCCATCGGAGGCCGTATAGAACTCTATATTCCGCAGAAGCTTGCCGACGCACTCGTCAACGCTCATCTTCCTGGCGACCGTCTCAAAGATCATCTGGGTGTTTCGCTCGATGAGCTCGTCCGGCTCGGGCAACCGGCTGCGGTCAAGGCACCACCGTCCTCCTTCTCTGACCAACGCTCCCTCGTTCTCCCACACGGCCATATCCGGGTCCGTGATCCGTTCGGAGAAGAAGTAGACCTCCTGATCGTCGAAGGAGATCAACTCGGGGTTGGCGCACCATTTGCAGGCGAGGTTGCAGCCCTTCATGAAGACTGTGGATCGTAGACCGGGCCCATCCTTGGTGCTGTAGTCCTGGATGGCCCCGATCAGACCCGTTGTCATAGCTTGAGTTCCGTTCGGGCGATGATCGCCTCCTGGGCCTCGGGCATCAGGGACACGAACTGAGCGCAGTACCCTGCTACCCGGACGATGAGGTTGCGGTACTTGTCAGGGTCCTTCTGGGCTGCCCGCAGGATCGTGCTGTCGATGACGTTGAACTGGTTGTGGTAGATCCCCTTCTCCAGGGAGGCGTAGAGGAAACTGACGAACTTGTCGAGGGCTTCTTCCCCCGCGAGCGTCATCGGGGTGAAGCGGGTGTTCAGCAGCTGTCCTGCTGCCACCTTGTCATTGGGCAGCTTGGAGACGGAATTGATGAGCGCCATGGGGCCTGAGACATCCGTACCCTGGGTCGGGGAGCAGCCCTCGTTTAGGGGCTCGCCCGTGTGGCGCCCGTCGGGGGCCCCGACCACCATGCCGGTGGGAACGTAGGAGGTGATGTTGGAGGTTGACATCGTGTACCTGCTGCGCGAGGTCCTCGGTCGGCGCGGATGGTGTGGTAACCGGGTAGCAGGTCGAGGTAGGAGTCGAAGACATCCTTGACGATGAGGTCGACTTCGTCCTCATCGTTGCCGAAACTGCAGAACCTGGTGACGTCACGAAGAATCCGCTGTGACTCCGGCGAGGACCAGTTGTCCACCAGAGCAGCCTTGAGCTGCTGGAAGGTCCACTTCCTCTCATCGAAGACGAAGTGCTTAATGACCGCCAAACTGTTGCCGACGACACTGGGTCCGATATTGGACTGCGAGACGACGTCATAACGGCATCCTCCCTCTTTGAGGGTCTTTCCCAGTTCGAGCGCGTCATCAACGAGGACACTGACGAACGGGGAGGTGTCGTAGGTCTCCAGACTGCGGTCGCAGATGGCATCGCACTCCACTGCTAGGTCCGAGTAGTAGCGCAGCATCGTCTTCCAGGCGTCCCATACCTCGTCGTAGCTGCTGAAGTCGATGTCCGCGCCCGACTCACCAGTCAGACTGAGAAGCTGGATACCGGAGGCGGGATCCGTCCCGTTGTTGAGCAGAACCTCGAGCATCTTGCCCCAGTTGACGTAGGTCATCCCGGTGGCGCGGTGGCCGTACTTGCCCTGGACACCAGTCTCCACGCAGCCAATGGCGGCGTAGTCCAAGGCATCCTTCTCAGCGATCCCCAGCCCCATAAGCCCTTTAACCGCGACGTGGTCGTTGAACATCGAGGGCATGCCACAGCCGTTGCGGATGAGCCGGGCGGCGAGGGTGACCAGGTCCCGAGGAGTGTCCCGGTTGTAGCGCATAGAAAGTTGGGCTCCGCCAGGTGCCACAGGTTCATCGCCTCGATGCAAAGGTAGGACAGGGGTTGGTACCGTTCCGACCGTCAGGCCTGTAACCGCCTACCATGAGGTTGCTATAAAGTCGATAGCCCTGGGAGAACTTGGTATGCCCAATGGCGCGCACCTTGTTCTGAGAGGAGTTCATGATGAAGAAGTGCGTGAGCAACTCCAGGGCTGACTCCTGCGTGATGCGTCCAGCCTCAAGATCGACACTGTAGAGAGCGTTCATGTACTGGTCGAAGCGCCCGTAGCAGAACGAGTGGCCGTTGGACTCCACCATCTGCAGGACGTGGGTGACGCAAGCGGCCATGACGCCCTCGTAGAAAGTCGTCACCGGTCCCTCGAGCAGGGTGAGGCTGAGCTCAGCCATCTGCTCGAGCTCCCGACGACGCTCCGGGCCATCAGACTGCTCCGCCATCTCCTTCAAGATGGGGCGGTAGCGCTTGATGTAGTCAAGGGCACCCTCCAGACAGATGATGCTGCACTCGTAGAAGAGACGTTGATGGTCCGTGAGCGACTTGTCCAGAAGTCGAAGCTTCATCTCATTGATAAGACCACGGTAGCCGTGGCTGAAAACTTCATGGTTGGGAATGATGTGTCCGTCCCCGGAGTTTGAGATTCCGCCCCGGTGGATCAGCCCCTGCTCCCGTGCGTCCAGGATCTCCTGGGTGATGTGGGCGTTAACCTCGTCCTCGCGGGTAATGCCATGCCAGAAGGAGTGGATCGAGCGAAGATCGGCCTTGACCTCCTCAAACACCTGGAAGGCGTCACCCGTGCGCAGAGCGAACTCGTCGAGTTCGTCAACGACCTAGTCGATCGAGTACTCGGGGAAGATGGGAGCCGCGAAGTTCCGGGATACTTGATTGCCGAAAACGAGAGAGTCGGGTTCGACGTAGACCGTCATCTCCCGTAATGTTGTAGCAAAGGCCAGAGCCTTGCGCTTCATGAATGGCTCGTCAACGCACTCGCGAAACACTCTGGTGTAGATCATCGCTCGCTCACTGCACAGGGATGCCACGCGGTCCTGCATTTTCTGCCCTGAGTCGCTCAATGCATTTCCAGGCCAAGTTTCTCAGGATTCAGATCCAGCTGCAGCAGCGGCGAGCCCTTCCTGACATCTGTTGTCGTCATGTTGACACCCTCACAGGTCCACCACAATGTGGTTCGCACGCCTTACCAACACTTTGAGCACGTCAGATGTATAGTCAACTTGCAGCATATAGATTGAAGGTGATGTGATATGTCGCCTCATGGAGCCTGTTGACGCTTCACGCTGGCAGCTCGGCTGCTCCTGAAGGGCAGCCGAGCTGCAGGTCTACCGTCACATATTGAGACGAGAATTGAGGCGGGGTGGGTGTTAGCTGTGGGTGTGGGCCAGGGCCTGGCGGGCGCGCTGGGCGATGTTGTCGAGGGTGAAGCCGTATTCTCGAACAGGGCGGTGCCGGCGGCCGAGGTGCCGTAGTGGTCCAGGGAGACGATCTCGCCGGCGTCACCGACGATCTCGCGCCAGCCCATGGCGATGCCGGCCTCGACGGCGACCTTGGCGGCACCGGTCGGCAGCACCTGGTCCCGGTAGGCGGCGTCCCTGCTGGGCGAACCACTCCAGGCAGGGGCGGAGACCACCCGGGTGGGCGTGCCCTGCTCCTGGAGGATGTCGCGGGCTGCCACGGCCACGCCGACCTCGGAGCCAGTGGCGATCAGGACCACCTCGGGGTCGGTCTGGCCGCCGCCTGCGTCGGTGGCCTCGGCCAGGACGTAGGCGCCGCGGCGCACGCCCTCGGCCGCGGCGGTGGCGGAGGCATTCACGGTGAGGTTCTGACGCGACAGGGCGATGCCGGCCGGCTGGTCCGGGCGGGCCAGGATCTCGGCCCAGGCCGCGGCGGTCTCGTTGGCGTCCCCGGGGCCGCACCACGGCCAGGCCCGGGATGGCGCGCAGCGACGCCAGGTGCTCGACGGGCTGGTGGGTGGGGCCGTCCTCACCACGCCGATGGAGTCGTGGGACCACACGAAGATCGAGCCGATGCCCCGCATGAGCGCCGCCAGGCGCACGGCCGGGCGCATGTAGTCGGAGAACACCATGAAGGTGCCTCCCGTAGGGGCGAGGTGAGCCCGTCCAGGGCGATGCCGTTGAGGATCGATCCCATGGCGTGCCTCGCGCACACCGAAGTGGATGGTGCGCCCGAAGCGCCTGTCACCGTCGGCCTGCGCCAGGGGCAGTGGGCGAAGGAGGGCTCGCCGGGCCATACTCGTGTTGTTCGAGCCAGCCAGGGTCCGACGACCCGCCCCACAGCTCAGGCACCACGTCTGCCAACGCGGAGAGCACCTGCCCGACGCCGCACGGGTGGCCAGGGCACTGGCCGACTCCCAGGTCGGCAGGGCGGCCTGGAGGCCCTCGGGAAGGCGGTGGGCCCGAAGTCGCTCCAGCAGCGTGGCGCCCGTCAGGGGTTGGCCTGCTGCCATGCCGTGAAGCGCTCGTCCCAGACCGCTCGAGCGGCCCGGGTGCTCGGCGGCCTGCTTCCGGGCGTGGGCGACGACGTCGTCGGGCAGGATGAAGCTCTGCTCGGGATCCAGGCCCAGGGCCTGCTTGAGCCCGGCGATCTCCTCGACCCCGAGCTTGGCGCCGTGGGAGGACCCTGGCCCTGCTTGGTCGGGCGAGGGCCAGGCGATGATCGTGTGCAGACGGATCAGCGACGGCCGCTCGGTCTCGGCGCGGGCCGCGACGATGGCCCTCGTGCAGCGCCTGGAGGTCCTCCGCGTAGCCGTCGGGGCCGGTGCGCCAGTCGACGTCGAGCACGTGCCACCCGTAGGCCTCGAAGCGTGCCGAGGGTCCTCGGTGAAGGCGATGTCCGTGTGCCCTCGATGGAGATGTCGTTGTCGTCGTAGATGGCGATGAGGTTGCCCAGCTGCTGGGTACCGGCCAGGGAGGCGGCCTCCGAGGTCACACCCTCCTGCATGCACCCGTCGCCCAGGATCGTGTAGACGAAGTGGTCGAAGACCGACTCGCCCAGCGGGGTGCCGGCGTCGAGCAGCCCGTGCTCGCGGCGCGCCGCCATGGCCAGACCCACCGCGTTGGCGAAGCCCGCCCCAGCGGGTCCGGTGGTCGTCTCCACCCCGGGGAACCTCACCGAGCTCGGGGTGGCCCGGCAGACCGGCCGGGGAGCGGAAGGCCGTGAAGCCACTCAGATCGATGTCGTAGCCGGCCAGGAACAGCTGGATGTACTGCACCAGTGAGGCGTGCCCGATGGACAGGACGAACCGGTCGCGCCCCAGCCAGCCCGGGTCCGTCGGGTCGTGGACCATCTCACGCTGGTAGAGCAGCCACGCCACCCCCGCCAGAGAAATTGGCGTACCGGGGTGGCCCGACCCGGCCTTCTCCACGGCGTCGGCGGCCAGCGCCTTGGAAACCGCGATGGCCTGACGGTCAAGATCGGTGAGCAGCGGCTCAGTACTCATAACTGAGGACTCCTTACTACGTCTTGGGATCAAGATAATGATGCTGGCTGTCGCAGGATTCGCTCAGGAATCCTGCTACAGCCTTCGATGGTCGATTTCACATCGCACTAGTTTCGCACACCATCATCTCAGGCAACCATGACATGCACATCATTGGATACAATCGAATCTACGACTTCAGTCTGCTCGAAGATATCTCCAGATATCCCTACTAGGTGGTTGGAGATCGAGTTGTTGAAGAAGTTGACGATAGCCCCAATAAAGAACCCCATGATGATGATACCCAAGGCGACGACGCCAAGCGAAAACTGGAATCCAGTGAGGACCAGTGCAAGAATATCATCCCTTTGAGAATGAAACAGATCTGCGTGAAGTTGTGGATCACCGCCACCGTCAGTTCGAGCAGCTGGACGGCGCGTCGAGGAACTGAAGCATGCCGTGCAGCGCTCATTTGCCACCGCATTTCGGGCGCACCGCACGTCGGCTCCCAACTCCCCCATTCAGTTTTCCGCGAGCACTACCGGCACCGACCGATACCCGACCCCCATACGATCGATCCCCATGTCAATGAGGCGCAGGAAGTGGGCTTTGTCGCGGATCGAGCCCGAGCCCTTGACCTTGGCTCGACCTGCCGCGCACTCTTGCATCAGCGCAACCATCTCATCGAAGGCACCGGTACGTTCACCGTGCTTTGGCGTGCCCGTGTAGAAGCCAGTGGAGGTCTTGATGTAGTCGCTACCTGCAGCGATTGCCGCCTCGGCTGCGGAGCGGATCTCGTCGTCAGTGAGCGCATCCGTCTCGAAGATGGTCTTGACGATCACCCCCTTGGCGTGGCAAGCATCGACCACCGCCCTGATGTCCTCAGCGACCTTCTCGATCTCACCATCACGCAGCCAACCGTAGTTCATGACGATGTCAAGGTCCTCGATTGGGATACCCGAGAGCAACTTCGGTCTGAGCGACCTTTGAACGTGTGCTCGAGGTTCCGAACGGGAAGTCGATGACGACGCAGATGCCCGTATCGGTGCCTTCAACAATGGGAAGAACCGTCTCGATGTAAGCCGGGTTGATGCACACCGTCTTGCAGTGAAGATCAACGGCAGTCCGGGCTTCGCGCTTGACGTCCTGCGTAGTGAACTCAGGCTTGAGGACGGAGTAGTCGATGTAGGCCGCAAGTTCGTCTCGTGTCATCTCAGAGGCCGGCTTGATGGGTCGCATGATGTCCTCTTTCTCTTTGCGTCTTGATCTTGCTCATAGAGCGGCAGAGCATCAGTTCGCTCCGTCGACAACCACTGTACCTGTATATACGACATGTGCGACAGGCTGTATTTTATGATGCGCATCACATTACGGTCTGCCTTCACTCCAAGAGCACAGACAGCTACCGCACAATCAGGAAGACTCACAGCGGTCACCAACTAGAGCTGGCGACACCTACCTTCAAGCCCAAACTCGCGCACTCACAACGATGTATATACATGTGCAAGTACAGTTGCACTGAACCGACCGCTTCCTTGGCGCTGTCCAGGTAGGCGGCGTTACGTGAGATGAGCGTCAGCGCGGCGTCACGGCACCAAGGGTGTCGATCGCCCACCGGGTACCGAGATACGCCGTCTCGGTGTTTTCAACCGGGACGCCATTGCTGTCCGAGACCGTTCGTGTCTCAACGAGCAGTGCGGCAGGGGCTTCTACCTGCAGCAGGTTGCACTCCTCCGACGTCGCCAGCCGAGCAGTGACCACACCGCGGGTTTGGGCCAGCGTCGCACCGAGATCGAGCAGAGCGGCGTGCAACGACCCGGCGGACAGGTCCCGGTCCAGGACCGCTCGATACTTCTCCTCCGAGAGGTGAACGCGTTCCCTGGCCACTGGGACACCGTCAGCGCAACGGATCCGGTCAATAGCGATCAAGGTCGACTTGGGGTCCAGCCCGAGTTCTCTCGCTTCAGAGGGGCGCACCACCAGGCTCATATCGAGAACAATCGAGCTGGCGACCATGCCCCGTGCTGCGATCTCCTCGGTGAAGGAGCGCAGCACAGCCTCTCTGCGGTGCAGCTGGGGGTCAGCGACGAAACTGCCGACACCACGGCGCCGCTCGATCTTCCCGCTCTCGCGCAGCTTCTCGAGCGCGTGGCGGGCCGTCATCCTGCTGACGTTGAACTTAGTTGCCAGCTGGGACCCGACGGCAGCAAGGTCCCCGCAGGCAGTCGGGGAGCACTCCTCTACGAGCCATTCCCCGATCTCCTGATAACGCGGTTGGATTTGCTCCTCACCGATTTCGCCTGCTGGCATGAGCGCTCCCGTTCACAACACCGTTTCGCAAGGGGTATAGGCAACAGATGTCGGCCGGTCACCGTGGTGGTGACCAGCCGACGTCTGTTATATCTCAGGGCGTTGCGCTCGGCGCGCTACCCGGCTCAGGCGTTGGGACGCTTGCCGTGGTTGGCGCTGGACTTGGCGCGTGCACGACGCTTACGACCGCGCTTGCTCATCACCGCCTCCTCGTGTCTGGACTCGCCCCACGAGGGGCACGGAACGCCGCTGATTCTCGCACAAGGCGACGCTGACCCGGCCAGTCTCGCACCGCCGACCAGCCGGTGAAGGCGACCACATGTCACGGCGGGCGAGGACGCGGCCGCGGGCCAGCTGCCTCAACCTGACCGGGCGCCTCCTCAGTCGCGCTCGAAGTGGACGGTCCGGGAGGACTCGACCCGGGACTCCACGATGCGCACGACCCGCCCGGGAGGCGGAGGCCTGAGTCTGGGTCGTCGTCGACGTCGTCGTCACGCTCACCGCGGTGGCACGCAGGGTCGACAGGCGCCCCAGGACCCGGGCGCGCAGCTCGGGAGGGGCCTGCTCGGCGCACCGCGAGCGCAGGATCTCACGCAGGTGGGTCTCGGCGTCGGCGATGCGCGAGCAGTGCGGGCAGGTGGCCACGTGCTGGGCGAGGCGCTCGGTGAGGTCGGCCGTGCACTCCCGGTCGAGGAAGGCCTCCAGGTGGGCGCGGGCCTCGGCGCAGGAGCAGTCCTGGGAGCCGGCTGCCGTCTTGGGATCCTTGGCGGACTCGGCGCTGTTCTCCCCGTTCGTTCCCGGTTCCATACGGTCTCTCATTTCTCCTCCTCCCCGTAGCCGTACTCGCGGGCGTAGTCGGCCAGCAGCTCGCGCAGCTGGCGGCGCCCTCGATGCAGCCTGGACATGACGGTCCCGATCGGCGTGTCCATGATCTCGGCGATCTCCTTGTAGGAGAAGCCCTCCACGTCCGCCAGGTAGACGGCCAGGCGCCGGTCCTCGGTGAGCTGGCCGAGGGCCTCCTTGATGTCGGAGTCCGGCAGGGCGTCCAGGGCGAGGTTCTCGGCACTGGGCAGCCCCACCGAGTCGTGGGAGGCGGCCCGGTGCAGCTGCCAGTCCTCGACGGTGTCCGCGTCGGACTGGAGCGGCTCGCGCTGCTTCTTGCGGTAGGAGTTGATGAAGGTGTTGGTCAGGATCCGGTAGAGCCAGGCCTTGAGGTTGGTGCCGGGCCGGTACTGGTGGAAGGAGCCGAAGGCCTTGGCGTAGGCGTCCTGAACGAGGTCCTCGGCATCGGCCCGGTTGCGGGTCATGCGCAGGGCGGCACCGTAGAGCTGGTCCAGGTAGGGCAGGGCCTCGGCCTCGAAGCGAGCGGCCCGGGCCGCCTCGTCCTCATCGGAGGGAGCGCGGTCGAGGCCGTCCGCACCATCGTCCGGGTCGATCACCTCATCCAGGGTGATCTCGTCTGTGTGGTCATCGATGTCCGTCATCGCCCACGAGCCTAGCCCGATCCGGGCCTCCCGGACGTCATCAGCGCCAGGGGGACTGGTCATTGTGGCGGGTCGGTCCGACGAGCCGCCGGGGAACCGGGTCGGTCCTGGGCCACTGGTGCCGGCGCGCCCGCCAGGACCACCCAGCCGGTCGAGTCGACGCCGCGGGCCGCTCGCGGACGAGTTCCTCGGCGCGCTCCGGCGTCGGGAGGGCCGGCTCGACGTCGGCACGATCGACTGCTGAGTGCTCATGTCCTGACCAACAGGACGGTGCCCCGGATTCATTCCCCGTCCGCGCTCAGCGAGGCGCGTGCCACGTTCTTGCGGCGAAGTCGCTGGCCCGAGCCGCTCTGGTAGGCCAGGATGGGGGTATGAACATTCTGCGCTCCTTCGCCCGCCCGATGCTCGCTGCGCCCTTCATCGTCGACGGGCTCGATGCCCTCGCGCGCCCGTCACGCCACGTGGAGAAGTTCGAGAAGGTCGCCCCCACCCTGGAACGCGCCGGGCTGCCTCCGGTGCTGACCTCCGACGCCCGGATGCTCACTCGCGCCTCGGGCGCCGTGAGCCTCGTGGCCGGGCTGGGTCTGGCCGCCGGCCAGGCGCCCCGCACGAACGCCACGATCCTGGCCGCCCTCAACATCCCCCTGACCGTGGTCAACAACCCCGTCTGGGCGGTCAAGGGGACGACGGCTCGCAAGGAGGCCCTCTCCGGCCTGCTGCGCGGGGCCGCGCTGGGCGCCGGGCTCGTCCTGGCCGCCGTCGACCGCCAGGGCAGGCCGTCCCTGGCCTGGCAACTACGCAACTCCCGTCAGCAGCGCGAGGCGATCGAGGCCGCCCAGGAGGCCGTCCGCCAGCGCTACGTGACCGCCTGAGGCACGCCGCCGGGGTCAGCCGGTTCGCACCCCGCCCCTGTCATCGCCGTCACCTGGACGTCACAGGTGACGGTTAGCCTCACCTCGTCCACTCCAACCCACCTCACCACGCGCAGACACGTCATCGACACGCAGGGAGCACCCATGACCGTCCAGTCCGCCCAGCCGGCCCAGGCAAGCCAGTCGACCCAGTCGAGGCAGACCGCGGAGCCCGACATCGTCTACACCTGGACCGACGAGGCGCCGATGCTGGCGACCCACCCTTCCCTGCCGATCGTGCGGGCTTCGCCCGGCGGGCGGGCGTGAGCGTGGGCACCGCGGACATCTCGCTGGCGGGCCGCATCCTGGCGGCCTTCTCCCTGGCCGACGACGACCTGGCCCGCCTGGGCGAGCTCACCCAGTCCCCTGCGGCCACCATCATCAGCTGCCCAACATCTCGGCCTCCCTGCCTCAGCTCAAGGCCGCCATCGCCGAGCTCAGGGCCCTGGGCCACGAGATCCCCTGACCACCCCTGACTCCCCAGCACGCCCGCCGAGCGGGAGGCCCGCGCCGCCTACGACGCCGTCAAGGGCAGCGCCGTCAACCCCGTCCTGCGCGAGGGCAACTCGGACCGCCGTGCCCCGGCGGCCGTCAAGGCCTACGCCCGCTCGCACCCGCACTCGATGGGGGCCTGGTCGCCCGAGTCGCGCACGCGCGTGGCCACGATGGGGTCCGGCGACTTCCGGCACAACGAGCGCAGCGTCGTCGTCCCCGAGGCCGGCACCCTGCAGATCCGGCTGCGCCCGGCCGACGGCGGAGACCCCGTCATCCTGCGGGAGTCGCTGCCGGTGAGCGCCGGGGAGGTCGTGGACGCCACCTTCATGAGCGCCGTCGCCCTGGACGAGTTCCTCACACGGCAGGTGGCCGCCGCCAAGGATGAGGACCTGCTGCTGTCGGTGCACCTCAAGGCCACGATGATGAAGGTCTCCGACCCGCTCATCTTCGGCCACGCGGTGCGCGCCGCCCTGCCGGGCGTCTTCTCCACCTACGGGCAGGTGCTGGCCGAGGCCGGCCTGCGCGCCGAGGACGGGCTGGGCTCGATCCTGGCGGGTCTGAAGGGCGCTGCCCCAGGGCGAGGAGATCCGCGGCGCCATCGAGGCCGAGCTCGCCGCCGGGCCGCGCCTGTCCATGGTGGACTCCGACCGCGGCATCACGAACCTGCACGTGCCCAGCGACGTCATCATCGACGCCTCCATGCCCGCCATGATCCGGGCCGGCGGCCACCTGTGGGGGCCGGACGGCCAGACCGCGGACACGCTCGCCGTCATCCCGGACTCCTCCTACGCCGGGGTCTACCAGGCCGCCATCGAGGACTGCCGCACCCACGGGGCCCTGGACCCGGCCACCATGGGCTCGGTGCCCAACGTGGGTCTCATGGCCCGCAAGGCCGAGGAGTACGGCAGCCACGACAAGACCTTCCTTATCCCGGCCGACGGCACCGTGGAGGTCGTCGTGGTCGAGGGCGCGGGCGCCGCGCCCGGCACGGTGCTGCTGTCCCACGAGGTGGCCGCCGGCGACATCTGGCGGGCCTGCACCACCCAGGACGCCCCCATCCGCGACTGGGTGCACCTGGCGGTCACACGGGCCCGGGCCACCGGCGCCCCGGCCGTGTTCTGGCTGGACCCCGAGCGTGGTCACGACGCCGTCCTCATCGACCTGGTGCACCGTTACCTGGCCGATGAGGACACCGAGGGCCTGGACATCCGCGTCCTGGACCCGGTGGCGGCCACGCGCCTGTCCCTGGAGCGCGCCCGCCGCGGCGAGGACACGATCTCGGTGACCGGCAACGTCCTGCGCGACTACAACACGGACCTCTTCCCCATCCTCGAGCTGGGCACGAGCGCCAAGATGCTCTCCGTGGTGCCGCTGATGAACGGCGGCGGCCTGTACGAGACCGGGGCCGGGGGCTCGGCCCCCAAGCACGTGCGCCAGCTGCTCGAGGAGGACTACCTGCGCTGGGACTCCCTGGGCGAGTTCCTGGCCCTGGCCGAGGCCTTCCACCACGTGGCCCAGGTCAGCGGCAACGAGCGCGCCGAGGTCCTGGCCGACGCCCTGGAGGCCGCCACGGCCCGGCTGCTGGAGGAGAACCGCTCCCCGGCGCGCCGCCTGGGGCAGATCGACAACCGCGGCTCGCACGCCTGGCTGGCCCTGTACTGGGCCCGCGAGCTGGCCGCGCAGGAGTCCAGCCCGGAGCTCGCCGCCGTCTTCGACCCGATCGCCCAGCAGCTCGAGGCCTTCAACGACACGATCCAGGCCGAGCTGCTGGCCGTCCAGGGCTCCCCGGTGGACATCGGCGGATACTACCGCCCCGATGAGGCCCTGACCGACGCCGTCATGCGCCCCTCGACCACCCTCAACGCGGTCATCGAGGCCCTGGCGTGACCGACAGCCCCAGCGCCTCGGGCGCATCCGCCACGGCGGCTGCATCAGCGGACTCATCCGAGCCGTGGCGGGCGCCGGTGGCGGCGGGGGCGCTGGACGCCGTCGTGAGCTGCCGGGGTCGAAGTCGCTGAGCGCGAGGGCCCTGCTCCTGGCCGCCGTTGCCGACGCGCCGACGACGCTCACCGGGCTCCTGCGCTCTCGCGACACCGAGCTCATGCTCGCCGCCCTGACGGCGCTCGGGGCCCGCTTCGAGGACCTCAACGCCTCCGGCACGCAGCTGCGCGTCACACCGGCTCCCCTGCCGCTGCGCGTGCAGGCAGCTCCCGACGGCGTCGGCCGTATCGACGTCGGTCTGGCCGGGACCGTCATGCGCTTCGTGCCCGCGCTGGCCGCGCTGGCCGATGCCCCGGTCGTCTTCGACGGGGACGAGGCCGCCCGGCGCCGCCTCGAGCAGCGGCGCCATGGCGCCGCTGCTCGACGCGCTGGCAGCCCTGGGCGCGGAGGTGACCCACCTCGGTGAGCCCGGCTTCCTGCCCTGTACGCATCGGCCCCCGGCGACGGCGCACTCCTGAAGGCCCAGAACGCCCGCGTGGCGGTCGACGGTTCGGCCTCCTCCCAGTTCGTCTCCGCCCTCCTGCTCCTGGGCGCCCTCCCTGCCCGGCGGCCTGGAGCTCACCCCCACCGGGCCAGTGCCCTCGTTGACGCATGTGGCCATGACGGTGGCGACGCTGCGCGAGCGGGGCATCGCCGTCGACGAGCCCTCCCCGGGGCCGGCGACGGCGAACGCACCTGGCGGGTCCGCCCCGGCAGCCCCCGCGGCGGGCAGGTGGCGATCGAGCCAGACCCTGTCCAACGCCGGCCCCTTCCTCGCAGCGGCCCTCGTGGCCGGCGGCCGGGTGAGCGTCCCCACTGGCCGGCGGCCACGACCCAGGCCGGTGACGCCTGGCGAGAGCTCCCTACCCCGCCTGGGCGGCGAGGTGACGCTCACCAGGGTGACCTGCTCACCGCCCGCGGCACCGGGCGGCTGACCGGGATCGACGGCGGACCTGTCCGACGTCGGCGAGCTCGTCCCCACGGTGGCGGCCCTGGCAACCCTCGCCGGGGCGCAGGGCCACGCCAGCACCCTCACCGGCATCGCGCACCTGCGAGGGCACGAGACCGACCGCCTGGCGGCCCTGGCCACCGAGATCCGTCTCCTGGGCGGGGACGCCGAGGAGACCACTGACGGGCTCATCATCCGCCCCGCCCCGCTGCACGGCGCCGCCCTGCACTCCTACGCCGACCACCGGATGGCCACCTTCGCCGCCATCATCGGTCTGGGCGTGGACGGGGTTCGCCTCGACGACGTCGAGTGCACCTCCAAGACGCTGCCCGACTTCGTGGACCTGTGGGCCGCCATGCTCGCCACCGCGGGCAGGAAGCTCAGCGCTGTGCCTGGCAGTCCGGGATTCCCGGGAGCCGGTGACTGATGGCCCGACGCGATATCGGCACCGACGACCCCCGGGTGCGGGTCCGCCCCGGCCGGGGCTCGCGCCCCCGCACCAAGCAGCGCCCCAGCCACTCCGACGCGGTCCTGGGCATGGTCACCCGCATCGACCGCGGCCACTACCGCATCCGCCTCGACGATCCCGGACTCACCGAGGACTCCAGCGGCGACATCACCGCCATGAAGGCCCGCGAGCTCGGTCGGGGCAAGGTCGTCGTCGGCGACCGGGTCGCCGTCGTCGGGGACACGAGCGGACGCACCGGGGACCCTGGCCCGCATGGTGCGCATCGAGGAGCGCGCCACCCTGCTGCGCCGCAGCGCCGAGGACGGCGACGCCGCCGGCACCGAGCGGGCGATCGTCGCCAACGCGCGCCAGCTCGTCATCGTCACCGCCGTGGCCGACCCCGAGCCGCGCCCACGGATGATCGACCGCTACCTCGTGGCCGCCTACGACGCCGGCATGGAGCCGCTCATCGTGCTCACCAAGACCGACCTGGCCGACGCCGCCCCCTGACGGACCTCTACGGCCCCCTGGGCGTGCGCTGCCTGGCCACGCGCCTGCACCCGCGCACCTCGGAGAACGGGGCCGATCCCACCGAGACCGGCGGGCCACAGGAGCAGGCCGCCGACGACGGCGTCGAGGCGGTCCGCCGGGTGCTCAGCGGCACCGTCTCAGTCCTCGTGGGTCACTCCGGGGTCGGCAAGTCCACGCTCATCAACGCGATCGTTCCCGGCGCCGACCGCGCCACCGGCCACGTCAACGAGGTCACCGGCCGCGGCCGCCACACCTCCACCAGCCTCCAGGCCCCTGCCCTTCCCGGCGGCGGCTGGGTCATCGACACTCCCGGAGTGCGCTCCTTCGGGGTCTCCCACGTGGGCAGCGCCGACGTCCTGCGCGGCTTCCCGGACCTGGACTCCGTGGCCGAGGACTGCCCTCGCGGGTGCACCCACGAGGACGGCGTCGTCGACTGCGCCCTGGACGAGTGGGTGAGCGATCCGGCCGCGCCCGAGGGGCGCCGGGCCCGCGTGGAGTCCTTCCGCCGGTTGCTGGCCCCGTCGCTGAAGGCCGAGGATCCCACCAAGCCCTGAACAACATCCCACGGCGAGCCCCTGCCGCCCGTGGGCGCCTGGCGGCGGGACGGAGACCCGCCTGAGCCCGCCTCCGTCGGCGGGTTGTCCCGGGACGACACCGACCGCCTGCCGGACTCGACCCGGTCCTTCCAGGGGACGCCGAGGGGCGGTCGCCCAGCGGGAGGCCACGACGCGCCGGGCGACGTCCTTCCATGAGCATCACGGTTTCGTTGATAGCGCGATCCTTAACTCTGAGGACCGTTTGCCCGACTACTGGGCGACGACCCACCCAAAACGGCGCCAGTACTGAGTTTTTTCACGTTTCAACGGAGCCCTTATTGGACACCATGTGCTAAAACTCACATCACATAGCCGTTGCAGGTTTCAACTACAAGCCGATTTTTGACGGTTCCCACAAGCGAAAGCGCGTTAGTCTCATGACATGCACAACCGTCCGATCCCTTCACTCCCACGACCCGCCCTGGGCGACCTGTCCGCACGCGCCAACCTCTCAGCGGCGCGCCGGCGCGTCCTGGAGGTCGTGGAGGCTTCAAACGACGCGATGACGGCCGTCCAGGTCGCCAGCGCACTCAACCTGCACCACAACACCGTCCGTGAGCACCTCGACGCCCTGGTGGACGCCGGGTTCGTCACGGTGTCCACCAAGCCGACGGGCAAGCGGGGCCGCCCGGCCCTGCGCTACGCCTCGACGGCTCCCGACCCCCAGCAGATGGTCGACGCCTACCTGCTGCTGCTCGATGCGATCGCCGACACCCTGGGCGAGGGCGAGGAGGCCCGCACCACCGCTCTGGAGATCGGTCGTCGCTGGGCCGAGCTGACCCCGGCACCATCGCCGAGCCCGTGGTCGACGGCGAGGAGGTGGACCGGGTCACCGCCCTCATCCCCTACCTCGCGGTCATGGGCTTCGCCCCGGAGGTCTCCGGCAACACCGTCGTCCTGCGCTCCTGCCCGCTGGTCACGCGCAACCACCGGCCGCGCGACCTGGTGTGCACCATGCACGAGGGGTTCCTGCGGGCCGTCGTCGGCCCCGACCCGGAGGCCTACGAGCGCATCAAGTTCCTCCCGAACGGGCCCGACGGCTGCCAGCTCAGCCCGGCTGAGCCCGCCCAGCCGGCCCAGGAGGAGCCGGGGCTGAAGATCGTCCACGCCGACGTCGCCTGACCTCCACGGCTCCGACAACACCATCTGTCCACCCACCAACCACTACTCAGATCGCAGGCTTCGGCCCCGGGCACAGTCGCCCGGGGCCGAAGCGCGTTCGGTGGCTCTCAAGGCCGCGTCACGAGGCGCGCCCGGCTCAGGCGGTGACCTCCAGGACACCGTGAGCGCCCTTCTCCATGTCGGCGAAGGAGTGGGAGACGAACACGTAGTGGCCCGGCTCGGAGGCGACGCACTCGACGAAGCCGCCCTGGGCCGGCTGCAGGCCGAGGGCCTGGGATCCGCCGGACCAGGCGGCCCCTGATCCGGTTCGGGCCGCCGAGGGTCCAGGCCCCCTCGAAGAAGACCTGGTCGAGTGCAGGCCGACGGCGTGGAACGACGTCGGCAGGGAGGGCCCCGCGGCCATGACCCAGAAGCGCACGCGCTCACCCACCTTGGCCTTGAGCGGCTGCTGGTGGTACTGGAAGGCCACCCCGTTGAAGGTCATGAGGTCGGGGGTCTTGGCGGCGATCTTGTCCGTGTTGGGCTCGCCGCCCTCGGGGCCGAGGTAGACCTCGGAGGCGACGATGGCGTACTCGCGGTCAACGGCCGGCAGACCCGGCGGGTCGATGATGACGGCCCCGTGCATACCGGCGGCCAGGTGCAGGCTCATCGGCGATGTGGAGCAGTGGTAGAGCCAGATCCCCGAGTGCTGGGCCTTGAAGGTGTAGACGAGGGACTCCCCGGGGTTGATCGAGCGCATCGCCTTATCGGGCGGGGTGATGCCGGCGTGGAAGTCGAGGGAGTGGCTCATGGTGCCGTCGTTGACCAGGGTGATCTCGAAGGTGTCCCCCACCTTGCCGCGCAGGACGGGGCCGGGGACCTGGCCGTTGAAGGTCATGCGCCGCTGGGTGACGCCACCACCGACCTGCATGACCTGCTCCTTGACGGTGAAGGTGTGCCGGTGGGTCATGGGTCCGCCGTCGGGGCTGCTCGGGGCGGGCGGCAGTGCGGCGTCGAAGGCCTTGAAGTCGGCGGGCAGGTGGGCGGAGTAGTCGGGGACCGCGTCCTTGCCCGAGCCCGTCTGCGTGCTCTGGCCGCCGCCGTGCTGGTGGGCACCGGCAGCCGCCCCGCCCGCGGTGACGTGGAAGACCATGCCCTGGGCGCGGTGGCCGGCGATGGAGCACCAGCCCTCGACGGGCCCCGCGACGACGCCGGCGTCGAGCGTGCCCTTGGCACCGGCGGCCACGCGGCCGGTGGTCTGGCCAGTGGCCAGGACGAGGTCGTGGACCTGGTCGGCGGTGTTGTCCAGGGTGATGACGAGTCGGTCGCCGGGGTGACGTCGACCGTGTCCGGCACGAAGCGCATGCCCTCCACCTTGATGGTGGCGTTGACGGTGTTGCCGGTGGCCTCGATGTCCTGGGTGGCCCCGCCCTGGCCTCGGTTGCCGATGACGCTGCCGACGACGACGGCCGCTCCGGCGGTGAGCAGCCCCATGAGGATGCCGCGGCGGTCGGCGGAGTGCAGCAGGCCGCCCGATGACGCTGACCCGGCAGATGCTGTCGCACCGGCCCCCGCCGTCGAGTTGGCCCTGCTCGCCAGGGGGCGGCGGTTGCGGTCGATGGCCGGAGCGGTGCCGGCCGTGACCGCCCGGCGGTGGGCGGCCTCGGGCTTGTCGGGAGCCGTCTCGGCGCTGCCGGCTGCGGCACCACCGGCGCTCTGAGCGGCAGTGCTCTCGGCGGCGCCCTGAGGCGGTGTTCTCAGAGGTGGCGGCCTCATCCGGGGATGGTGCCTGTGCGTCGGGCGTCTTCGTCATCGGGTTCCTCTTCGGGGCTGGGCGGGTTGACGGCCCGCGGGATCTAAGGTGGGGGCGGCGCCCGCCGGGGTGCGCAGCGTGCGCTTGCGGCGGGAGAGCTCGCGCAGGCAGAGGATCATGCCCACCAGCAGGTAGGAGGTGACCAGGGCCGCCAGCGCCCCGGCGACGAGACGCACCTGCCAGGGGCATCGTGGGGGTGATGGCCAGCAGGAGGCAGGCGTTGGCGGCGGTGACCCGGTACGCGGCATGACGATCCATGATCGTGTTGGTGGCCCGGGTGGCCGCAGGGCCGCCGCCGAGCATCACCGGGGCGAGATAGCTCAGGGCCGCCACGAGGATCTGGAGGGCGAAGCCCGCCGCCAGGGGCAGGCGCAGGGCGTGGACGACGTCACGGGCGGCGGCCGCGTCGTCGGCCAGAGCCATGCGGGTCCCCAGCACGGCGACGCAGCCGACGAACCAGAACACCGAGGCCGTGGCGGACGCCGTGGCGAAGGATGTCGGCGGGACCCGGCGGGCCGTCCTGTAGGCGGGCACGAGGACTCCGCAGGCACCGCCGAGGTAGACCAGGGTGCCCAGACCCGCCAGGGGCGGCCACAGCCCGGAGGAGGCCACGAGCGCGGTGCCGCCCACGAGATAGGGCAGGCCGCGGGTGGTCCAGCGCGGCGCCACGGGCTCCATGGGGGTGCGCAGCATCGTGGGCCACAGGACGGTGAGCGTGCCCAGGACCGTGGTGCCCACGAAGCCCAGCAGCATGGTGGTCGTGTGGGCCAGGTAGAAGATGTCGGCCAGCCCGGAGCGCCCGCGGGCGTTGGACCAGGAGATGAGGAAGCCCAGGAGCGCACCGGTGGCCAGCAGGACCAGGGCGACGGCGTAGTGGACGGCCAGGGACGCCAGTCGCGGGGCGATGGCGCGCCGGTACTGCACGGTGATGGCCACGACGCCGGCAATGGCCTGGGCCATGACGATGCCCGCCCCGATCAGCGCCAGCACCTGGTGGCCCATGGTGATGCCGGTGAGCACGACGGCCGTGCCGAGGCTGTGGGCGTAGAGGCGCGCGTCCAGGAGAGCGGCGCCGCCCAGGGCGGGCCGGTGCAGAAGGGTGTCGGCGAAGTGGGCGGACCAGATGGTGATGGCGCTGCCGATGCCTCCCAGGAGCAGGGCGTGCAGAGGCAGCCAGGTGCCCCAGGAGACCAGGGGGCCCACGATCGTGAGACCCGCCAGGACCGCGGCGGTGAGCAACCAGGCCATGACGAGGGCGTTGCGACGCACCTGGGTGGTGCGCCGGGAGGTCTTCTTGGCGGGGCGGCCGCCCGAGCCCCGCGATCGTCCGGGACCGGAAGGCGGGCCGGGCCGGGGTCCGGGCCCGGTGCCGGGAGAACCGATGGACAGGCTCATGCGGGCCCCCCGCCCGCCTGCGACGTCGTCGATCCAGATGCTGCGGCCGCAGCCGGCCGCCTCGTCCGGACCGGTTTCCGGATGCTGCCGGAGGTCAGGACACGCCCCAGGGTGAGGACCATGAAGACGAGGATCGCCGCCACCCCCACGACGCCGCCGATCCGCCAGACGCCGGCGGTGCCTGCCAGCAGGCCCGCCACGCGCACCACCAGGCCGGCGTGCAGCAGAACGTAGGGCAGCCACATGAGCCGGTGGTAGGGCAGGGCGCGGTGGACGATCGCGGGGATGATGACCGGGGCGTGGGCCAGGATCATGGAGAAGGCGAAGCCCACCGTGATGCAGTGGATGACGATCTCGTAGGCGGATCCGCTCAGGCCCTGGATGCCCCACAGCGACCAGACCGCCCCGGCGACGGCGAGCCACGCGTAGCCCGCGAGCATGGAGGCCGCCATGAAGCGCACCCCGCCGCCGGCACGCACCGTGCGCCGGGCGACGTCGTAGTACGCCATGACGACGGCCAGCCCCAGCAGGGCCGGACCGACCACGAGGTGGGATCCCTGAGCCACCAGCAGCAGGCAGGCGCCCAGGACCGCCGCACCGGACAGGGCCTCGACGACGGTCTCGACCATCTCGTCGAGGAAGGCGATGCGGGCCAGCTCCAGGCGCTCACCGACGATGGTGAGTGTGGGGAACAGCAGCCACAGGGGGACGACGTCCTCGATGCCGCGGCCCCCAGCCACAGGACGTCTCCCAGCAGGAGGGCGGCGGCACCCATGGCCTCGACGTCGACGGCGGCGCTGGGGGCGCGCCGGTGAACCCGCAGGTAGATGCCGCACAGGATGCTGGCGGCGATGGTCATGAGGCCCCGGCCGACGACGTCGGGGGCGCCGGGCCATGAGGGCCAGGCAGGCCGCGGCGTTGCCCAGGGGGCGAGGAAGGCCCAGGGGCGCGGGCGGCGACCGCCCGCTCCAGGGCGATGACGGTCCCCAGGAAGCCGACGAGCATGAGGGGCCCGTGGAGCGCCGCCAGCTCGGCCCCTGTCGATGGGGGGCCGACAGGTTGAGGCGCAGGAGGGCGGCGTTGAGTCCCATGAGGATGCAGGCGGCGCCCAGGGCCAGGGCCACCAGGCGCGGCGCCACCCGGGTGGTCAGCGCCCGGCTGAGGCGGCTGGCCCTCGTCGTCGGCGGTGGGCGCCTTGACCTGCGCGCCTGCCGCCGCTGCCGGCTTGTCCGTCTCCACGGCCCTAACCGTATCCAACAGCGCTGGAAACACCCGCATGCACACCAACAGAAAAATTCATAGACGACACGGCTCCGCGTCATTTATGAGATTTTTGGTCGGTTGTGGTGGAGGTCGTACCGGCGAACGTGGACGGTCGTTCCCGCCGGCCCGCCTCAGTAGTAAGGTCGCTCTGGCCAGTACGAACACTCCGAAGGAGAACCCTATGAGCGAGAGCCCCGAGCTGCTGCCCGTCACCGAGAAGAAGTCCAGCTGCGGCTGCCACGAGCACAGCGACGAGCGCCTCACCCTGGACGCGCGCGCCATCCCGCACCGTCTGCGCCACGCCGCGGTCATCGGTGCCGCCTCCTCCCTGAACCCCGGTGAGGGCTTCGACCTGGTGGCCCCCCACGTGCCCACCCCGCTGCTGGCCCAGATCGACCAGCTGCCCTTCACCTTCCAGCACACCCTGCTGGAGCAGTCCGAGGGCTTCGCGCGCGTCGAGATCCTGCGCACCGCCTGATTCGCGGCAGCGGAGCACACCTGCCGGCCTGAAGCGTCCGACCGATATGCTCGATCCATGACGCCAGCACCGCTCGACACCCTCGATTCCGAGGCCGTCGGCCAGGGCACGAACCGTGTTCACCTCACGGATCTGCCCATGCCGACGGCCCGGACGGTGCTGGCCGAGCAGCCCGAGGCGCCCCACGCATCGGCAGAGCCGCTCCCCCAGCCGGTGGCCGTCGTGCCCGACGGCGTCCCGGAGCGTCTCACCGACCGCTACGGGCGCACTGTGCGCGACCTGCGCCTGTCGATCACGGACCGCTGCAACCTGCGCTGCACCCTACTGCATGCCCGCCCAGGGGCTCGAGTGGCTGCCCACCCCGGACCTGCTGACCACCGCAGAGCTCACCCGCCTGGGGACGCCTGGCCGTCGAGCGCCTGGGGGTGGAGCGCATCCGCCTCACCGGGGGCGAGCCCCTGCTGCGCCGGGACCTGGAGGAGGTCATCGCCTCGCTAGCCACCCTGCGCACGACCAGCGGCGGCAAGCCGGACATCGCCCTGACCACCAACGGACTGGGCCTGGAGAAGCGGGCCGTGGCTCTGCGCAAGGCAGGGCTGGGTCGCGTCAACGTCTCCATCGACTCCCTGGATCCCCAGGACTACGCCGCCATTACCCGGCGTGACCGGCTCACCGACGTCCTGGCGGGGATCGCCGGCGCCCAGGAGGCCGGCCTGGATCCCATCAAGGTCAACGCCGTGGTCATGCCCGCCACCGTAGAGGAGCGCGCACCACGTCTGCTGGCCGAGTGCCTGCGCCGCGGCTGGCAGCTGCGCTTCATCGAGCACATGCCGCTGGGGCCGCGCGAGACATGGCGCAGCCAGGACGTCGTCGGGGCCCAGCAGGTCCTGGCGACCCTGAGGAGGGCCGGTTTCGCCCTCACGGAAGCGGGCCGCCCCGACCGCCGCCCGGCCGCGCTGTGGCGCGTGGCCGCGGGAACGCACGGGGGCCAGGAGCACCCGGCCGGGAGCGTCGGCATCATCGCCTCGGTCACCGCGCCCTTCTGCTCGGACTGCGACCGCACTCGTGTCACGGCCGACGGGCGCCCTCATGACCCTGCCTGTTCTCCAGCACCGAGACCGACCTGCGCGGCCCGATGCGCGCCGGGGCCGACGACGACGAGCTCATCCGCATCTGGGCGGGGGCCACCTGGCTCAAGCCCCGGGCGCACGGCTCGGACGAGCCACCCGGATCCGAGCACTTCGCCCGGCCGCAGCGCACCATGTCGGCCATCGGCGGCTGACCGAAGCCGACCATGCCCGAGCCGTCCCCCGATCAAGGAGTCCCCTGAGATGAGTCCCTCCCCCGAGACCGCAGCACGTACAGCGGCGGAGGCGCCAGGAGAGCCGCCGGCTGAGACGCTGTCGGTGACCCTGCGCTACTTCGCCGCGGCCGCCGACGCCGCCGGCCGTCCCGAGGAGCGCCTCGACCTGCCCGCCGGCACGACGCTGGCGGGGCTGCGCGAGCAGCTGGCCGGGCGCGGCCTGGAGATGGCGCGGGTCGTCCCCATCTGCAGCTTCCTGGTCAACTCGGTCTCCACGCCGGCCGACTCGCTCACGCCCTTGGCCGACGGCGACGCCGTCGACGTCCTGCCGCCCTTCGCCGGCGGGTGAGCTCCAGCCCCGCTGCGCTCCATTCGCAACGGCGGAGGGACGTCAGGCGAGGTTGCTCCACTGGGAGGTGCCGTCGGAGAAGGTCTGGCGCTTCCACACGGGCAGACGCTTCTTGACCTCCTCGACGATCTCACCGCAGGTGGCGAAGGCCTCGGCGCGGTGATCGGAGCTCACCGCGACCGCGAGCGCCGCCTCCCCGACGGCCAGGTCCCCGACGCGGTGGACGACCCCCAGGGCCCGCACCTGTCCGCGCTCGGCGACGTCGCGGGCGATCTCCTTGACGATCTGCCCGGCCGTGGGGTGGCAGGAGTAGCCGATGCCGCTGACGCCGCGGTCGGCGTCGTGGTTGCGGACCACGCCCTCGAAGGTGACGACGGCGCCGGCGGCCGCGTCGTGGACAGCATCGGCGAGCTCGGTGACGCTGATGGGCGCCTCGGTGACCTCGGCGCGCACCACGCGGGCAGGCCCATGCTTCTCGGGGCTGGTGGTCACAAGGGTCTCCTCGTCCTGGCGTCGTCGTGAGGGCCGTGTCGACGCCCGTACAGGCATCCGGGTTGAGGCCATGGCGCTCTCGGCCGCGAGCATACCCAGGTCGGCGGGAGCTGCCGAACGCGCATGATAGAGATTAGGGCGAGTCCGCGACGACGTCCGGTGCCGGCTCACCTGCAGGCCGAGTCACCCGGTGGTGACGCTCGTGGCTCGACCAGGCCCGTCGAGAAAGGACCGCTATGGCGCAGATGATTCCCCTGGAGGACTACGTCGCCCGGGTGCTGGAGGCGATCGTTCCTCTGGCGAGCACCCGGGTGGCGCTGGGCGAGGCCCATGGGCGGATCCTCGCCGAGGACGTCAGTGCCGTGGTTCCGGTGCCGCCATGGACGAACTCGGCGATGGACGGTTACGCCGTGCGCGCCGCTGAGACGAGCGGGGCCTCGGCCCAGGCCCCGGTAGTGCTGCCGGTGGCCGGCGACGTGCCGGCGGGAGCTGCGCCCACCCCCTTGGCTCCGGGGAGCGCGCAGCGGATCATGACCGGGGCGATGCTTCCCGAGGGCGCCGACGCCGTGGTCAAGGTGGAGGACACCGACCAGGCACCTGGGCCCCCACCCGCTGCCGGAGCGCGTCGAGATCCACGCCGCGGCACGGGAGGGTCTCAACGTGCGCCGGGTCGGAGAGAACGTGCGCGCGGGCGACCCGGTGATGGCGGCGGGAACGAGGCTGTCTGCGGCGGCCGTCTCCGCCCTGGCCTCCGTGGGGCTCGGCTCGGTGCCGGTGGCGGCGCGGGCTCGCGTGGCGGTGGTCTCCACCGGGGCCGAGCTGTGCGACGCCGGGGAGAGTCTTGCCCCGGCACGATCCCGACTCCAACGGCCTGCTGCTGGCCGGGCCTGGTGTCCGAGCACGGTGCGGACTGCGTGAGCGTGGCCCGCAGCGGGGACAGCGCCGAGGAGCTGGCCGCGGTGCTGCGCCGGGCCGCGGCGGGCGCCGACCTCATCGTCACCTCCGGCGGCGTGTCAGCGGGGGCCTTCGATCCCCTGACGATGCTGGCGCACGCGGACCAGCGCGAGGGCGCACCGGTGCATCTGGACTTCGTCAAGGTGGCCATGCAGCCGGGCAAGCCCCAGGGGCACGGCTGGGTGCGGGCCGACGACGGCCGGCGGGTCCCGATCATCTGCCTGCCGGGCAACCCGGTGAGCGTCCTGGTCTCCTTCACCACCATCGTGGCCCCGGCCCTGGCCCGCCTGGCGGACGTGGACAGCAGTCTTCCCGATCTCCCCGGCCGGCCCACGCTGACGGCACGTGCCGCCGCGGCCTGGCTCACCCCACCGGGACGGCGCCAGCACGTGCCCGTGCGCTTCACCGAGCCACCCACCGAGCTCGTCGCAGGCTCCGTCGCGGGAGCCGACGCCGGAGACCGCATCGGGGCCCAGTCCGGACCTGATGCTGCGCCTGGTACGGGGGTCTCCTGGGTGACGCCCACCCACCGGCTGGGATCGGGCTCGCACCTGGTGGCCTCGCTTCCCGCCGCGCAGGCGCTGGCGGTTGTGGCCGCTGAGGTCGAGTCGGTGGAGGTCGGCGACGAGCTGCCCCTCATCCCGCTCACCGGCTCATGTCCTTCTGGCCGCCCAGTGCGCGTAGACGCACCTTAATCCCCGAGATCGGTCCCTGCGGGATGCGCCATCGATGACCGCCATCGATGACCATGGTGCCTCCGCGACGAGCAACCCCACGCCCTCCCGCTGAAGGAGTCCCCTCATGGAAACCCGCCCCCGGATCACCCTCACCCACCTGGACGAGGCGGGCTCCGCCTACATGGTGGACGTCACCGCCAAGACCCCGACCGTGCGCGAGGCCCGCGCCAGTGCCTTCGTGTCCTGCTCGGAGGCGATCGTGACCGCCCTGCGCGAGGGCGCGGTCCCCAAGGGGGATGTCCTCGCGGTGGCCCGCGTGGCCGGGATCGCGGCGACGAAGAAGGTCCCCGAGCTCCTCCCGCTGGCACACGTCATCGGTGTACACGGCGCACGCGTGGACCTGGAGATCGTCGACGGCGGCGTGCGCATCGAGACATCCGTCCGCACGGCCGACCGCACCGGGGTGGAGATGGAGGCGCTCACCGCTGCCACCGTGGCGGGTCTGGCGATCGTCGACATGGTCAAGGGAGTGGACCGGGGCGTTGAGCTGCGTGAGGCCAAGGTGATCGCCAAGTCCGGGGGCCGCTCCGGGGACTGGGTGCGCGGAGACGATGCCTGACCAACCGGCGGATCACGCCGCGAACCTCGGCCCCGCTGCGGGTGCCACCGGCACGTCTGACGAATCCGGCGTGGTCGACGTCGTCGTGCTGGCCGGCGGGACCGGCAGACGGCTGGGCGGGGCGGTCAAGCCCGATGTCGTGGCCCGCGGGGCCCGTCTGCTCGACCACGTCCTGGCCGGGCTGGAGCAGCTGCGGGACCGGGGCCTTCCGCTCGGGCACGTGTGCGTCGTCGCCCCGGCCGCGGTGGATCTGCCGACGGGCGTCCTACGGGCACTGGAGGACCCGCCGCTGGGCGGGCCGGTCGCCGGTATCGCCGCCGGACTGGAGAGCCTGGACCAGTGCGGACCCACCGCCGGGCTGATCGGGCTCCTCACCTGCGACGCCCCGTCCTCCTGGCGCGCTCTGCCGGGCCTCATGGAGGCGCTGCGTCAGAGCGAGCCGGGAGCGGACGGGGTCTGCGCCCTCGACGGCGACCACGTCCAGTACCTGCTGGGCCTCTACCGCCGCCGGGCGCTAGCCGCGGCCGTGGCCCCGGACGGCGTCCCCCTGCGCGACACGGCCGTGCGCCGGTCCCTCGGGCGCCTCCGGGTCACGGCGATACCCGTGCCCCACGGCGTCGTGCGGGACCTGGACACCTGGGCCGAGGTCCGCGCCTGGGACACCGACGCACCCGAGTGACCAGGACCTCGTCGCCGGCCCCACGGCGAGCAGGCTCAGTGGTCGCCGCCGCCGAGCTGCTCGAGGACGTGGGGCACCAGCGGGCCGATGACGGCGACGGTGTCCTTGACGCCGCCGCGTGAGCCGGGGAGCGTTGACGATGAGGGCGCCATCGTCGCCGCGAGAGGTCACCCCCACCAGGCCGCGGGACAGACCGGCCAACGGGGTCTTGCTCAGACCGTGGGCGCGGATCTGGGCCTCGATGCCCTCCAGGCGGGTGGCCAGCAGGGGTGCCGTGGCCTCGGGGGTGAGGTCGCGCGGGGTGACCCCGGTGCCGCCGGTGGTCAGGACCACCCGGGCGCCGTCGGCCACCGCCCGCGAGATCGCCTCACGCACCGGCTCGATACCGTCGGGCACGAGGTCCACCTTCTCGACGACGACGTCGTGCTCGGCCAGAAGGCGCTGGGCCAGCGGACCGGAGAGGTCCTCGCGCTCGCCGCTGACACAGCGGTCGGACACGGTGACGACGGCGCCCTTGACGGGCTCGGGGAGGGGCACGAGGCCCTTCTGGACGATCGGAGTCTCACTCATGGGGCCACCGTAGTCCGCGCACACCCCGCTCAGGACCCTCCGTCTCCCGGCCCGGTATTTCAGCGGGCAGCACGGCCCGATCCTACCGACACCCTCAATTAGGCAACCCTCATTTGACTTAATTCACCGCCCTTCGTCACCTACGAGATGTCGGTTTCGCCTTGTATTACTCGGACATTCGTCCCTTGCGTGAAGGTCCGCCCAGGGCAATGCATCATTGAGGCCGGTGTGAGCCCGCGTGCTTTCACCGACGTTCTCCAAACAGTCTCAGGTCCAGGGCGCTGTCGCCCGGCAGACCGAGCCCCACATCACAGCAGGAGCCCTATGTCCACGCTCGACACCTCCGGTCGCGTCCTCACAGGGTGGAACCCCGAGGAGCCGGAGAACTGGTCCGCGAAGATCGCCTGGACCACTCTGGCAATCACCACCTTCTCCCTCATGCTCGGCTTCACCGTCTGGTTCCTGCCCAGTGCAGTCGCCCCCAGGCTCAACGACGTCGGCTTCCACCTGACCAAGAACCAGATCTACTGGATCACCTCCATGCCGGGGCTGTCCTGCGCCGCGCTGCGCCTGGTCTACATGTTCCTGCCCGCCACCATCGGCGCCCGCAAGATGATCGGCTGGTCCTCCCTGCTGTACATCCTGCCGATGCTCGGCTGGTTCTTCGCGGTGCAGAACCATGAGACCTCCTTCGGCGTCCTGCTCGCCCTGTCCTTCGCCTGCGGTATCGGGGCCGCCACCTTCTCCGGCTACATGCCCTCCACCGGCTTCTACTTCCCCAAGCGCCTGGCCGGAACGGCCCTGGGGCTGCAGGGAGGCCTGGGCAACATGGGCATGAGCGTCATCCAGCTCGCCGCCCCCTTCCTCATGAGCATCAGCCTGTTCGGCCTGACCTGGGTCGCCCCCCACCACGAGGGCGCCCCCATGGTCGTCAACGCCACCGTCTTCTTCCTGCCCTGGTCCCTCATCGCGGCCTTCCTGACCTTCCGCTACATCAAGGACGTCCCGCTCAAGGCCAACATCAAGGAGCAGATGGACATCTTCGGCAACCTCGACACCTGGCTCATGACAGTCCTGTACATCATGACCTTCGGCGTCTTCTCCGGGTTCGCCGCCCAGACCGCCAACATCATCAACAACAACTACGGCGCCGCCTCCGACCTGGCCAAGCAGTTTGCCGCCTCCGACCTGCCCCAGGGGGCCTCCTACGCCTTCATCGGCACCCTCATCGGCTCCTTCCTGCGCTTCGCCTGGGGGCCCCTGTGCGACCGCTTCGGCGGGGCCATCTGGACCTTCGTCTCGGCCATCGGCATGGCCGTCACGATGGCCTGGTGCGGCTACCTGGTGGCCGGCGCGGACGACCCGGCCGACTTCACCATCTTCATGGTGGCCCTGCTGGCCATGTTCTTCTTCGCCGGCGTCGGCAACGCCTCGACCTTCAAGCAGATGCCGATGATCATGCCCAAGCGCCAGGCCGGCGGCGCCATCGGCTTCACCGCCGCCGTCGCCTCGCTGGGCCCCTTCCTCGTGGGAATCGCGCTCACCCTCATGCCCACCCACGTCTTCTTCTACGGCTGTGCCGTCTTCTGCGTCGTGTGCGCCGTCATCTGCTGGGTCCGCTACGCCAAGCCGGGCGCCAAGCGCCCGGGCTGATCCCCGCCGCTCGCCCCGGCGGGCCTCACCCGGCCCAGCTCACCGCCACCCCCAGCCTCACGGACCGAAGGACCAAGGACCACAGATGACTACCACCGGCTCCCAGCCCACCGGCCCCGGGATCGTCCCAGGGCCCGACCAGCAGGTCGAGAACACCCCCGGACTGCTCACACTGGGCTCGTACCTGCGCCGAGGACAGGCCTCCGCCGATGCCCGCCGCCTGTTCCTGACCGGCGGGCGCCAGGCGGACACCTTCTACCGGCACCGGTGGAGCCACGACAAGATGGTCCACTCCACCCACGGGGTCAACTGCACCGGTTCGTGTGCCTGGGAGGTCTACGTCTCCGACGGCATCATCACCTGGGAGAAGCAGATCACCGACTACCCCACCACGGGGCCGGACATGCCCGAGTACGAGCCCCGCGGCTGCCCGCGCGGCGCGGCCTTCTCCTGGTACACCTACTCCCCCACGCGCATCCGTTATCCCTACGTGCGCTCGGTGCTGCTGGACGCCTTCCGCGCCGCGAAGTCCGCCAACGACGGCGACCCGGTCGCCGCCTGGGCGCAGGTCACCGGTGACCCCGCCACCGCCAAGGCCTACAAGTCGGCCCGCGGCAAGGGAGGCATGGTGCGCGTCGGCTGGGACGAGGCCATGGAGATCGTCGCGGCCGCCTACGTCCACACCATCCGGACCTGGGGCCCGGACCGGATCGCCGGGTTCTCCGTCATCCCGGCCATGTCCCAGGTCTCCTACGGCGCCGGTGGCCGGCTCCACGAGCTCATCGGCGGCACGATGCTCTCCTTCTACGACTGGTACGCCGACCTGCCCCCGGCCTCACCGCAGGTCTTCGGCGACCAGACCGACGTCCCCGAGGCCGGCGACTGGTACAACTCCCAGTACCTCATGATGTGGGGCTCCAACCTGCCACTGACCCGCACCCCGGACGCCCACTTCATGACCGAGGCCCGTTACCACGGGCAGAAGGTCGTGGCCGTCTCCCCCGACTACGCCGACAACACCAAGTTCGCCGACCAGTGGCTGCGCGTGGCCCCCGGCACCGACGGCGCCCTGGCCCAGGCGATGGGGCACGTCATCCTGACCGAGTTCCACGTCAAGCGCCAGGAGCCCTTCTTCCTGGACTACATGCGCCGCCACACCGACTCCCCCTTCCTCATCGGGCTGGAGGCTTCCCCCGACGGCACCGGGTACGTGCCCGGCCGTTTCGTGACGGCCTCCGACGTCGAGGGCGTGGCCGCCGGCGCCCCGAAGAACGAGTTCCGCCCCCTCGTGTGGGACCGCCGGCGCGGCCCGGCCGACCCCGGCGGTACCCTGGCCGACCGCTTCACCCCTGAGGGTGAGGGCAAGTGGAACCTGCTCATGGAGGGCGTCGACCCGGTCATGAGCATCCTGGACCTGTACGGCGAGGGCCCTCAGGTCCAGGCCGCCGAGGTCCTCCTGCCCCGCTTCGACCTGCCCGGTTCGTCCACCCCCGAGGGCTCTGTGGGCGGCGGCGTCGTGCGCCGCGGTGTGCCGGTCACCCGTATCGGCGACCGTCTGGTCACCACCGTCTACGACCTGCTCCTGGCCCAGTACGCCGTCGAGCGCCCCTCGATGCCGGGTCAGTGGCCCACGGACTACCAGGACGCCACCGTCCCGGGCACGCCCGCCTGGGCCAGCGAGATCACCGGCGTACCGGGCCCCGCCATCATCCAGGTGGCGCGCGACTTCGCCCTCAACGCCGTGGAGTCCGGCGGCCGCTCCCAGATCGTCATGGGCGCGGGAATCAACCACTACTACCACGCCGACCAGATCTACCGGACGATCCTGGCGCTGACCTCCATGTGCGCCACCCAGGGCGTCAACGGCGGCGGCTGGGCCCACTACGTGGGACAGGAGAAGGTCCGCCCGCTCAGCGGCTTCCAGCAGTACGCCTTCGCCCTGGACTGGCACCGCCCGGCCCGGCAGATGATCTCCACCGGCTTCTGGTACATCACCACCGACCAGTGGCGCTACGACGCCACCTCCGCAGAACGCCTGGGCTCCCCGCTGGGGCCCGGAACCCTGGCGGGCAAGACGACGACCGACACGATGGTCGAGGCCATGAAGCGCGGGTGGACACCGTCCTACCCCACCTTCAACCGCAGCCCGCTGCTCCTGGGCCAGCAGGCCGCCGAGGCGGGCATGGACCCCAAGGACTACGTCGTCGAGCAGCTGCGCTCCGGTGAGCTGCGCTTCGCCTGCGAGGACCCCGACGCCCCCGAGAACTTCCCCCGCATCCTGTGCTCGTGGCGCACGAACCTGCTGGGCAGCTCGGCCAAGGGCACGGAGTTCTTCCTGCGCCACATGGTGGGCGCGGACAACGACGTCAACGCCGTCGAGACCCCGCCCGAGCAGCGGCCGGCCTCGGTGACGTGGCGCGATGAGGCCCCCGTCGGCAAGCTCGACCTCATGTGGACCGCGGACTTCCGCAACACCTCCACCACCCTGCACTCCGACGTCGTCCTGCCCGCGGCCACCTGGTACGAGAAGCACGACATCTCCTCGACCGACATGCACCCCTTCGTGCACTCCTTCAACGCGGCCATCGACCCGCCCTGGGAGGCGCGCACCGACTTCCAGGTCTTCCAGACCCTGGCCGGGCTCATCTCCGCCTGGGCGCCGCGCTACCTGGGCACCCAGACCGACGTCGTCGCCGCGCCCCTCACCCACGACACCCCCGATGCCATGACGATGGCGCACGGCGATGTCTCGGCCCTGCCCCAGGAGTGGGTGCCGGGGGTGACCATGCCCAAGCTGGTGCCCACCGAGCGCGACTACACCCAGATCCGGGCCAAGTTCGACGCCCTGGGTCCCCTGGCCGAGAAGCTGGGGCTGCCCTGCAAGGGCATCATGCTCAAGCCCGGGCCGGAGGTGGAGCGCCTGGCCCGCAACCACGGGGTCTCCTCCGACGGCGTGGCCGCCGGCCGACCACTGCTCGACACCGACATCCGCGCCGCCGACGCGATCTTCACGCTGTCGGGCACCACCAACGGGCGCATCTCCACCGAGGGCTGGGACACGCTGTCCAAGCGCACCGGCACCGCGCTGGTCGAGCTCAGTGAGGAGGAGGCCGGCAAGCTCGTCTCCTTCGCCGACACCCAGATCAAGCCCCAGGGAGTCATCACCTCCCCGGAGTGGTCCGGCTCTGAGCACGGTGGCAGGCGCTACTCGGCCTTCGTGGTCAACGTGGAGCACGCCAAGCCCTGGCACACCCTGACCGGGCGCATGCACTACTACCTCGACCACGACTGGATGCGGGACATGGGCGAGTCCTTACCGGTCTTCCGACCTCCGCTGGACTTCCACGCCCTGTACGGGGAGGCCTCGCCGGGCTCGGTGTCCACGAGCCAGGCGGGTACGGCGGAGGTCGCGGTGCGCTACATCACCGCGCACAACAAGTGGGCGATCCACTCCCAGTACTTCGACAACCTGCACATGCTCACGCTGGGGCGCGGAGGCCAGACCATCTGGATGAGCCCCCAGGACGCGGACAAGATCGGCGTCAAGGACAACGAGTGGGTCGAGGCGTACAACCGCAACGGCATCGTGGCGGCGCGCGCCATCGTCTCCCACCGCATCCCCGAGGGCATGGTCTTCATGCACCACGCCCAGGAGCGCACCATGAACACCCCGCTGACCGAGTCCAGCGGCAGGCGCGGTGGGACGCACAACTCGCTGACCCGGATCGTGCTCAAGCCCACCCACTTCGCCGGCGGCTACGGGCAGCTGTCCTACGCCTTCAACTACATCGGCCCCACGGGCAACAACCGCGACGAGGTCACGCTCATCCGTCGCCGCAGCAACCAGGAGGTGACGTTCTGATGAAGGTCATGGCCCAGATCGCAATGGTGATGAACCTCGACAAGTGCATCGGCTGCCACACCTGTTCAGTGACCTGCAAGCAGGCCTGGACCAACCGCGAGGGCACCGAGTACATGTGGTTCAACAACGTCGAGACCCGCCCCGGTGTCGGCTACCCCAAGGGATGGGAGGACCAGGACACCTGGCGCGGCGGCTGGGAGCGCACCGCCTCGGGACGCCTGCGTCCCCGCTCGGGCGGGCGCCTGCGCCGCCTGGTCAACATCTTCGCCAACCCGGAGATGCCCACGGTCGAGGACTACTACGAGCCGTGGACCTACGAGTACGACAAGCTGCTCTCGGCCCCCAAGGACTCCCCGGCCCTGCCGGTGGCGCGCGCCAAGAGCCAGCTGACCGGCGAGTACATGCCCACCATCAAGTGGGGTCCCAACTGGGACGACGACCTGGGCGGCTCCATGGAGACCCTCCAGCAGGACCCGATCATCGAGACCATGAGCACGAAGGTGCGCACCGACATCGAGTCAGCCTTCATGTTCTACCTGCCGCGCATCTGCGAGCACTGCCTCAACCCCACCTGCGTGTCCGCCTGCCCGTCGGGCGCCATGTACAAGCGCACCGAGGACGGCATCGTCCTGGTGGACCAGGACGCCTGCCGCGGCTGGCGCATGTGCGTGTCGGCCTGCCCCTACAAGAAGGTCTACTTCAACCACGCCACCGGCAAGGCCGAGAAGTGCACCCTGTGCTACCCGCGTCTGGAGGTCGGCGAGCCCACCGTGTGCTCGGAGACCTGCGTGGGCCGCCTGCGCTACCTGGGCGTGCTCCTCTACGACGCCGATCGTGTCTCGCAGGCTGCGGCCGTCAAGGACCCGCAGGACCTGTACATGGCGCAGCGCGAGATCCTCCTCAACCCCCACGACCCCGAGGTCGTGGCCGGGGCCCGCGCCGAGGGCGTGCCGGACAACTGGATCGAGGCGGCCCAGGCCTCCCCCATCTGGGACCTCATCGACACCTACGAGGTGGCCCTGCCCCTGCACCCCGAGTACCGCACCATGCCGATGGTCTGGTACATCCCGCCGCTCTCCCCGGTCGTCGACGAGGTGGCGGCCGCCGGCCTGGACGGCGAGAACTACAAAGGTGCTGCTCACGGCCGTCTCCGACATGCGCATCCCGCTGGAGTACCTGGCGGGCCTGTTCACGGCCGGTGAGACCAACACGGTGGAGCTCGTGCTGCGGCGCCTGGCCGCCATGCGCTCCCACATGCGCGACGTGCGCCTGGGCCGCGAGCCCGACCCGGCCATCGCCGCCGCCGTCGGCCTGGACGGGAAGAAGCTGGAGGCCATGTACCGCCTGCTGGCCATCGCCAAGTACGACGACCGCTACGTCATCCCCACCACCAAGCCCGAGGTCCCCCGCGGCATGGAGGCCATGGGCAACGACGTCAAGACCCTCCTGGGTGAGGGGGCGCCGGCCGGCTGCCACCCCGACGTCGCCTCCTTCCACGGTCAGGGCGGTGCCGGCGGCGTCAACAACGGCCCGGTGAGCCTGCCGCTGCCGACCGTGCGTCGCGAGCCGGTGCCGGCTGCCGGCCCGGGAATGCCGGAGGTCGGGATGCCTCAGCCGGTGGGTCAGGCTCAGGCGGCCGACGCTCCCTCACGGACCACGTCGACCGGTCCCGCGGTCGCGGCCCCCAGGGACCTCTGAGATGGTCTCCTTCGTCCGCGCTCCCCGAGTCCTCGAGGCGCCCCCCGAGGTGCCCCTGGACTCCTCTCAGCGAGCCATCGTGCACATGGCGGCCTCGCTGCTGCTGGACTACCCGGCCGAGGGCAGTCTGGAGACGCGTCTGAACGCCGTCGAGGCCGAGCTGGCCGCGCTGCCGCCAGAGGTGGCCGTCCTCCTGGAGGAGTTCATCGCTCAGGCCCGACGCCGCGGCGAGCGCGCCATGGCCGAGCACTACGTGGAGGTCTTCGACCGGCGTCGGCGCTGCTGCCTGTACCTGACGTACTACACGGTGGGCGACACCCGGCACCGGGGCGCCGCGCTGCTGGCCTTCAAGCAGGCACTGGCGGCGGCCGGCTACGAGATGGCCGCCGACGAGCTGCCCGACTACCTGCCGGTGGTCCTCGAGCTGTCCGCGCGCAGCGGCGACGAGGTGGCCAGCGCGCTTCTGTCCTCCCACCGCGAGGGCATCGAGGTGCTTCGTAGCGCCCTGGCCGATGCCGCCTCCCCCTACGCGGGGCTGGTGGAGGCCGTCTCGATGACCCTGCCACGGATCGACGAGGCCACCGCCGAGCGCGTGCGCGCCCTCGTGGCGGCCGGTCCGCCCACCGAGACCGTCGGTGTCACCGACACCCTGCCCTTCCCCACCGTTCCCGTGCGCAACCCGAGCCTGTCCGGTTCGCCCACTCTGCCGGATCCCGTACCGGTCGCCGGCCCTTCCCCCTCACAAGCAGCCAGGAGAGCATGACATGAGCCCGATTCAGCAGAACCTCCTGTGGGTGGCCCTGCCCTACGCCAGCCTGGTGCTGCTGGTGGCCGGCATGATCTGGCGGTGGCGCACCGACCAGTTCGGGTGGACCTCCCGCTCCTCGCAGTGGAACGAGTCCCGCATCCTGCGCCTGGCCTCGCCCCTGTTCCACCTGGGCTTCCTCATGGTGATGGGCGGTCACGTCGTTGGGCTCCTGGTACCCAAGGACGTCACCGAGATGCTGGGCGTCTCCCAGCACATGTACCACCTGGGCGCCACCTACTTGGGCACCTTCGCGGCCGTCATGACGATTCTGGGCCTGGCCGGGCTCATCTACCGGCGCGTCGTCATCAAGAGCGTGCGCCTGGCCACCACCCGCAACGACCTGGTCATGTACTGCTTCCTCATCGTCCCGGTCCTGCTGGGGTCGGCCGCCACGGTCCTCAACCAGCTCGCCGACGCCCACGGCTACGACTACCGCGAGACGATCAGCCCCTGGCTGCGCTCGGTGCTGGTCCTCCAGCCGCGCCCCGAGCTCATGGTCGACGTGCCGGTCTCCTTCAAGCTCCACGTCATCGCGGGCTTCCTGCTCCTGGCGATCTGGCCCTTCACCCGCCTGGTCCACGCGGTCTCCGCGCCGGTGGGCTACGCGACCCGCCCCTACGTGGTCTACCGTTCACGCGAGGGGGGCCACCTCCACCGCCCGGACCTCGCGCGGCTGGACCCCGGTACGCACTCAGGGCACCGGCAACCAAGGGCTCAACGACGTCACCCCGTCCCAGGGCGCCTGAACCGGCCTCCCCGACACCGATAAGGAGAACACATGGGGATCTCCCGCCGTGCGGCCATCGCCGCCGTCAGCCTGCTCTCCGCCGTCTCCCTGGCCGCCTGCGGCGGCTCCGCCTCCAACAGCTCCACCGGCGCCGCTTCGGGCGCCGCCTCCGCGAGCGCCTCGAGCGGCGACGGGAAGGCCACCGGGAAGGTCACCGTCCTGGCCGCGGCCTCCCTCCAGGGGGCCTTCGAGGAGATCGAGAAGACCGTGGAGAAGGACAACCCCGGCTTGGACGTCACCTTCGACTTCCAGGGCTCCCAGGACCTGGTGTCCTCCTGGCGGGCGGCAACAGCGCCGACGTCCTGGCCACGGCCAACAACTCCACGATGAAGACCGCCGCGGAGCAGAAGCTCGTCGGCGACCAGACCGAGTTCGCCACCAACGTCCTGACCCTCATCGTCCCCAAGGGCAACCCCAAGAAGATCACCGGGCTGGACTCATCGCTGGATGGCGCCAACCTGGTCATCTGCGCCCCCGAGGTGCCCTGCGGCGAGGCCACCCAGAAGCTCTCCAGCGCCCTGGGCGTCACCCTCAACCCTGCCTCCGAGGAGCAGAAGGTGACCGACGTGCGCGGCAAGGTCGAGTCCGGTGAGGCCGACGCCGGCATCGTCTACACCACCGACGCGGCGGCCGCCAAGGACAAGGCGGACAAGATCGACATCCCCGACGGCGGCGTCGTCAACCACTACCCGATCGCCCAGACCGCCAGCCCCGAGAACGCCGCCGGCGCCAAGGTCTTCATCGACGCCGTCACCGGCAAGACCGGCCAGGAGGTCCTGGCCAAGTACGGCTTCGGGAAGCCCGGTAGCGCCGCTGCCGGTGCGAGCGCCGGGGCGAGCTCCAGCGCAGGGGCCGGCACGGCAAGCAGCGCCGCCCCGTCCCAGGCCGCGACCGCCGGCGGGTCGGCCTCCCCGGAGGCGGACAAGCCCACCGCGGAGACGACTGCTCCGTGACTGCGGAAAGGTCGACTCGGTGACCTGGTAGAGATGGTCCTGTGAACTCGGCTTCCTCCTCCCCACAGCGGCCCGCCCGCGCCCTGATCCGGCGCGGGCGGGCCGCTCGCTCTCCCCTGCCGGTCCTCGTCACCGCGCTGGCCGTCCTGGGCGGCTGCGCGATCATCCTGCCCCTGGTGGGCATGGGGACACGCGTGTCCTGGGGACAGCTGCCCCAGCTGCTGGCGACCCCGTCGGCGCAGGCCGCCCTGTGGCTGTCGATCCGCACCTGCCTGACCGCCACGGCGATCTGCGTGGTGCTCGGCGTACCCCTGGCACTGCTGCTGTCCCGCAGCTGGCCGGGAGTGCGGATCGCGCGGGTCCTCGCGGTGCTGCCGATGACGATGCCGCCGGTGGTGGCCGGTATCGCGCTGCTGTCCACGCTGGGAAACCGCGGGATCCTGGGGGCGCAGCTGCGGCAGTGGGGGCTGCCCATCGCGTTCTCGACGACCGCGGTGGTCATCGCCCAGGTCTTCGTCTCCATGCCGTTCCTGGTGGTCACCCTGGAGGCGGCGCTGCGCAGCCGCGACGAGCGGGCCGAGACGACCGCCCGGACTCTCGGGGCCGGGCCCTGGCGCGTCCTGGCACAGATCACGCTGCCGCTGGCGGCGCCGGCCCTCGCGCGCGGCACCGCGCTGGCCCTGGGACGGAGCCTGGGCGAGTTCGGGGCGACCATCGCCTTCGCCGGCTCCAAGGAGGGGGTCACCCGCACCATGCCGCTGGCCATCTACCTGGAGCGGGAGAAGGACACAGCGACGTCGTTGGCCCTGGCGGCCGTGCTCATCGGGCTGTCCTTCATCATTGTCGGGGCGACCAACGTCGACTGGGCCGGGGTGGCCGGCCGCCTGGTGACCGGCCGCAGGTTCTCGGAGCCCACGAGCGAGCCCCGGGACTCCGACGTCGCCGCGCCAGGCGGGGACGACCGGCCCGCCCCGCCGGCCGAGGACTCCGGGCGCGGCCAGGACCTGCAGGTCTCCTTCGAGATGGAGGCACGCGACGTCGTCGTCGACCTGGAGGTGAGGGCCGGGCGCACGGTGGCGCTCGTCGGTCCCAACGGCTCGGGCAAGTCGACGGTCTGCTCCGTGGTAGCCGGCCTGCTCGACGCCGAGAACGGCCGCGTGGTGCTCGGTGGACGAGTCCTGGACGGCCCCGGGACGCTTCGTGCGGGCAGGGCGTCGCCAGGTGGCACTGCTCAGCCAGGACCCGGGCGTCTTCACCCACTTATCGGTGCTGGGCAACGTGGTCTTCGCGCTGCGCTGCCAGGGGGTGAGCCGCAGCGAGGCGATCCGTCGGGCTCGGGCCGAGCTGGTCGCCGTCGGCGCCGAGCATCTGGCCTCCCGCTCGGGGGGCGCGCTCTCGGGCGGGCAGACTGCCCGTGTGGCTCTGGCTCGAGCACTGGCGACGGGCCCGCGCCTGCTGGTCCTGGATGAGCCGATGTCCGCCCTGGACGTGACCGCCCGTCAGGAGATGCGCCGCCTGGTGTCGCGCCGATGCGCCGAGGAGGGGCTGACGCTGCTGCTGGTGACCCATGACGTCCTGGACCTGACAGCGCTGGCCGAGGACGTCGTCGTCCTGGACCGGGGCCGGGTGGTGGAGCAGGGGCCGACGGCGCGGGTACTGTCCGCGCCGCGTTCGGACTTCGTCGCCCGCCTGACGGGGACGGCCGTTCTCACGGGAGTCATCGACGGAGAGGCCGGCGCCCCGGGGCTGCGGCTGCCGTCGGGGCGGGTCGTTCACGGCCGCCCCCAGGACGACCCCACCGAGGCCGAGACGGCGGATCACAGCGCGGGTCTCTCGCCGGGGGCTCCTGGGGTTGCGCTGGTGCCGCCCGACGCCGTCGCCCTTTACCGGGAGGCGCCGCAGGGCAGTCCCCGCAACGTCCTGACCGGCCGGGTGACGGGACTGGAGCGCTCGGGAGCGCTGGTGAGTGTGCGTCTGGAGCTGGAGAAGGGGCAGCGCCTGTCGGCGGCGGTCACCGCGGGGGCCGTGGCCGAGCTCGGCATCGCCGAGGGCCGGGAGGTCTACTGCGTCATCAAGGCGGTGCAGGTGCGTGTTGTGGCCCAAAGGGGCTGAGGACTGCTCCGCCGAAATGTTGAGAGAAGGGCCGAATGAGGATGAGGAGGACGCCATGAGCACCGTCGACCGGAGCGCCCGCGATGGGGGCGGCGGATCGGTGATCGCCGACGAGCGTCTGCGGCCGCTCAGCCGGGGTGAGTTGGAGCGCTATCACCGCAACGCGCTCGTGCCGCAGGTGGGGGTGGTCGGCCAGCAGCGCATCCGGGCCGCCCGGGTCCTGCTCATCGGCGCCGGTGGGCTCGGGGCGCCGGCCGCCCTGTACCTGGCGGCCGCCGGGGTGGGTGCGATCGGCCTCATTGATGACGACGACGTCGACGTGTCCAACCTGCAACGCCAGGTCATCCATACGAGTGCCGCCGTGGGCCGCCCCAAGGTGGACTCGGCAGCCGCGGCGATCAGGGCGCTCAACCCCGACGTCGAGGTCATCCCCACCGGACTCGGTTGACCGCGGAGAACGCCCTGGGTCTGCTGGACGGGCTGGGACGTGGTCATCGACGGCACGGACAACTTCCCCACGCGGTACCTGGTCAATGACGCGTCCGTCATGCTGGGGCTGCCGCTGGTGCACGGGGCGGTGCTGGGCTTCAACGGGCAGGTGGGGGTCTTCGACGCCCAGCGGGGTCCGTGCTACCGGTGCCTGCACCCGACGCCGCCGCCCGCGGGTTCGGTGCCCTCCTGCGCGGAGGCCGGGGTGCTGGGGGTGCTCCCCGGGAATCATCGGGACGATGCAGGCCGCCGAGGCGCTCAAGCTGGTGATCGGCGGCGGGCAGCCGCTGCTGGGGCGCCTGGCGATGCTCGATGCCTGGGGCGCGCGGCTGCGGGAGATTCCGGTGGCGAAGAACCCGGCCTGCCCGGTGTGCGGGGATGACCCGAGTATCACGGAGCTGTCGGCGCCGGCCGATTCCTGTGCACTCCCCCCAGACTCCTGACGCTGATGCGCAGCCGTATGCACGGGCCTCCGGGGACGACTCCCATCGGCAACCTGCGGGTTCCACGTCCGGCTCCGTCGCATCTCCTCGGATTCAGGGGACCGGAGAGGCCCCGCTACCAGGGCCGGCGACCGTCTCCGCCGCCGAGCTGAGGGGGCTCCTGGAGAGCGCCGAGCCACCGGCGCTGCTGGACGTGCGCGAGGACGTCGAGGTGGCACTCGAACCGATGGCTGGCGCCCGGCATATCCCACTGCGCGAGGTGGTGGCGCGGATGGACGAGCTGGATGAGGATCGCCCGACCGTGGTCGTGTGCGCCGCCGGCGTGCGCTCGGCCCGGGCCATCGAGGCTCTGAGGGCAGCGGGCTACCCCGGCCGGCTCCTCAACCTCGAGGGCGGTATGAAGGCCTGGGCGGCTGGAGCGGCCGACTGACCGAAGCTCGTGAGCTGCAGGGATTGACGGATCTTTCCCTGTGTCTGACGGCGAGGGAGTACGGGACTTAGTGGCCTTGGGCTTCTTCGGCGTCGTCGGTGAGGTAGAGGTGATGCGGACGAGGTCGTAGGGGGTGGAGGTCTCGGTGGTGGTGATGGTGCCTTCGATGGTGTGCCAGGTGGTGTCGCCTTGGGGGTGGTAGCGGGTGGTCCAGGTGGTGGTCAGGGTGGTGGTGACGGCTGTGGCGGTGTGCTGGTAGTGGTGGGTGACGGTCTGGTGGGGGTAGGGGTGGCCGGGGTCGGTGGTGGTTGTGGTGGTTCCGTCTCCCCAGCTCCAGGTGTAGGAGGTGGGGGTGAACTCGACGTCGATGGTGGTGCCCAGGATGGTGGTGGTCTGGTGGCGCGCGGTGGGGTTGGTGTAGACGATGAAGGCCTTGGAGATGACGACCTTCGGGCCGGGCGGTTGGCGGGTGATCCCTGAGCCCTGGGCGATGAGGGTGGCGGCCTCACGAGTCGTAATCGTGATGACTCTTGGCTCTGCGGGAGCTTCCGACTCGACCGCAGGTTCTGGCTCGGGCTCCGGCCTGCACACCGCATGCATCTTCTTGTTCTCATCTTGATAGGTTCTGCAATTTGCGATGAGGCGTCGCCAGTTTGGTGTCGCTGTCCGAGTACTGCACCTCCGTCTCAGATGATGCAGGTGACTCGGGTTGTTCGGTGGCTGGAGGCTGAGATTGTGCCACAGTTTCGCGGCGTTCTCCATGAGTAACGACATGATTGTCGTCAGTCTCCGCCCTCCAGTTTACGGGCCCTCCAGAGTCCTGAGAAGTGTCCGGATTGCTCGCTGCGGTTGGCGACAGTGCTGTTGCGCAAACCATCGCTAACACAGTGACATGACGGCGAAAACTCATTTGTTCAATACCTCGACCCCACCGACCATCCAGCGAGTTCCGTTGTGTCGGATCGAGAAGTCCAGAACTTGATTCTCCTCAGGAGCGGAGATTATTGGATCGCTTCCCGCTCCAGGATGCGATACCACCTGTCCTTGATTGGCAGTGACATCTAGTTCGTTATAGTCATATCCCTCGATTTTCTCGTAGTACGTGGCGTTGACGAGTTCTTGGTCCCACTTGTCTGCCCATCCGCCGTTCTGGTGGAGCTTGGTGGCTCGGTCGATGACGGATTTGCAGAAGACGCAGCGATCGTCGCTCATGGCCTTGAGCTCGGTGGTGTTGCCGGTCATGTAGGCGTAGCGGTAGAGCTCGAGGAAGTACCACGCCGTCAGTGTCGCCCCCTCGCGTGTGGCGTCGTTCATCTGCTCCGGCTTCTCCGGTGCGGGTTGGGCCAGGGCGGCGTCGCGCTGGGCCTTGAGCTCGGGGGTCAGGGCGGCCTCGCGTGAGGCTGTCGCTGAGGCGTTGGCGTCGGCGATGCCCTTCTCGGCGCGGGCGACGGCCGCCGAGGCGCTGGCACTGGCGCTCACGCTCGCCTCCGCCTTGGCGTCCTTCAACGAGCAGGCCGTCATTCCCAGGGCCAGCACGCACACCGCCGCCAGCCCAGCGGCAGCCCGGCTCCGCTCAAGGCGGGAACCAGGCCGGCTACGATCGAATACTGATCGTTGCGCGCCCGCAGGCGCAGGGGGCCGTAGGGACGTACTCATCGCGGAAGCCTCCTCGCCACCGAAACAACTCCACCAAACCACCCGCCGAGCACTCCTGTCCGGCCGGGTGGCATATTGACTCTACCTGCGCAAACACGCCCACCACCAGAGCATCCTCGAAGCCTGTGGAAAACCCAGAACAGCACCCTGCAGGCCGGGCGACAACCTCAACCTCCCCGTACGGACGCAGGCACCCCCAGCTCGATCGGCCGAGTTCGTGGCCTGGTCGTCAGGTCAGGCCTCAGCCGGTCTGCCCGCCGCGGTCGGAGGAGAACATGAGCAGCCAGACGAGGTAGAGCCCGCCCAGCGCCGCGCTGACCAGGCCCACCGGGATCTGGAAGGGGCTGAGCAGCCGTTGCGCCAGAAAATCGGCCCCGCCCAGCAACAGTGCCCCCATCGCCGCCGAGGTGATCATCGTGATCCCGGCCGACCGGCTCAACCGGCGCGCCAGTTGCGGTGCGACCAGAGCGATGAACCCGATCGGCCCGGCCGTTGCCACGCAGATCGCCGCCAGCACGACGCCGTAGCCAAGCATCGCACCGCGCACTCTGCCGACCCGCAGTCCCAGGCTGGTCGCGGCGTCGTCGCCCATCTCCAGCAGGCCCGCGGGCCGCACGAGCCACACGACCTGGGACAGCAGCACCAGCGCGGCCAGAGCCAGGGGCCTGACCTGCCCCCAGGAGATCGCGTTGAAGGAGCCGTACTGCCAGGCCTTGGCCGCCTCGGCGCTGGGAAGACTTGCCTGGGAGATGAGGTAGCTGTTGGCCGCCGAGAGCATCTCGGATATGGCGACCCCGGTCAGGACCAGGTTGTCCCCACCCACGCCGCCGCGCCGCGAGACGAGCGCAACCGCCCCCGCAGTCACGAACCCCCGACGACCGCACCCGCCGAGACCTGGAGATCACTCGCCGACGCTGCCAGCAGGAGCATGAACAGCCCGCCGGTGGAGGCCCCTGGTCGTGAACCCGACGATGTCGGGACTGCCCAGAGGATTTCGCGACAGGCTTTGGAAAACAGCACCTGATAGCGCCAGCATCGCCCCCACCAGCATCTCCGCGACCGCGCGCGGAAGCCGCTGGTTGAGGACGAAGAAGCGATCCATCTTGCTTCCTGCCCCCGTCAGCAGCGTGTGCAGCGCGTCGGCCGCGGAGATGTTGTAGGCACCGAACAGCACCGAGGCAACCACCACGGCCAGGGCCGCGGCCAGTGCCAGCACCGTCACCACGGCGACCCGCCGGTGGACGAGGAAGGCCCTCTGTCCTCCAACGCGATACCGCAGCTGGGAGGCCGGTGGTCCGAGACGCACCCCCCTCGATCGACGACGACGAGCCGTCGGCCGCTTCCCGAGTTCGCCTCATCGCCCTCTCACCCCCATGCGCTGAATGACCATGAGCAGCAGCACCGGACCACCGATGAACGCGGTCACGACGCCCGCCTCCATCTCACCGGAGTCCAGGATGACCCGCCCCAGGATGTCGGCGGCCAGCAGCAGGACCGGGCCGGCGACAACGGAGACCGCCAGCAGCTTTCGCTGATCGGCCCCCAGGGCCAGCCGCAGCACGTGCGGAACCACCAGCCCGACGAAGGAGATCGGCCCAACAGCCGCCGTCGACGCCCCGCACAGGAGGGTGATCGAGGTGAGCGCCAGAGCCCGGGCGCGCCTCGGGCTGACACCGAGGGCCTTGGCCTGCTCCTCCCCCCAGCGCCAGGGCGTTGAGCGTGAGCCCCGAGGCCAGGGCCAGCACCAGTCCGACGACGAGGAAGGGCGCCACCCACACCAGCAACGCGGCATCCCAGTCCGCCAGCGAGCCCAGAACCCAGAAGCGGTAGGAGTCGAAGGTGACGGAGTCGTACATGGTGACGGTCCCAGTGATCGACCGCAGGCTCGCCCCCAGCGCCACCCCGGCCAGCACGAGCCTGGCGGGTCCGGCGTCGGCGCTACGCACAGACATGAGGTGGACGAGGAAGGCGGCCAGGGCGGCCCCTGCGAAGGCGAACCAGAGGAAGTCACCCACGTCAGTCAGCCCCAGCAGAGACATCGACAGGACCACCGACAGGGACGCCCCCGCATTGACACCGAGGAGGCCCGGCTCGGCCAGGGGGTTGCGGGTCAGCCCCTGCATGACGACCCCGGCCACGGCCAGCGCGGCGCCTACCATGACCGCCAGGACGGTCCGCGGCATCCGCAGCTGCCAGACGATGATCGAGGCCACCGTCCTCTCCCCCGGTACGAAGACGCTCGCCAGCTCCTCCAATGTCAGGTTGCGCGACCCGATGGCCAGGCTCGTCAGGCACAGGAAGACGGTCAGCACAGCCAGGACAAGGATGACGACGCCCGTCGGAACTCTTGTGGCCGCACGCCCCGTCTCGGGTTGCGCCCGAAGGGCGATCTCTGCCACGTCCCCACCTTTTCCTCTGGATGGTTCTTGATCAAAACGCCACGACTGAGGTTAGCCTAAGGTCATGACATCCCACTACAGCCGCCGCAGCGCTCTCGCCCTCGCAGGACTGGCCACCGCCATCCCCGTCCTCGCTGCCTGCTCCAGCAAGAAGGCGGACTCCAACGCCTCCTCATCAGCCAAGGTCAAGCCCACATCGTCTGTGCCCACCGGCATGCCCGATGGCAAGGGCTCGGGCAAGGCCGACAACGTCTTCCCCCGCAAGGTCGTCCACTTCAAGGGCAGCACCGAGATCAAGAAGGCCCCCACCAAGGTCGTCATCCTGTCCACCGGTCAGCTCGACGTCGCCCTGACCCTGGGCGTCGTGCCGATCGGCTCGACCAAGGGTGACGGCGCCGCGACGGTCCCGGAGTACCTCAAAGAAGGCCTTCCCCAAGCACGCCGACAAGCTGGGTGCCATCAAGGACGTCGGCTCGCGCAAGTCCCCCAGTGTCGAGGACATCGGCAACCTGTCCCCGGACCTCATCCTCGTCAACCAGGCCGGCAAGGACGACATCGACGCCCTCTACAAGTCCCTGTCCGAGGTGGCGCCGACCATCGTCACCCAGGGCAAGAGCGAGGCCTGGAAGCAGGACTTCCTGCTCATGGCCGACGCCCTGGGCAAGCCGGACACCGCCAAGAAGTGGATCGAGGCCTACGAGGCCGATGCTGCGAAGGCCGGCACGACCATCGAGGGCACCCCCCCACCGTCTCCCTGCTGCGCAAGACCAGCGACAAGCTCCGTATCTTCGGGGCGGTCTCGCTGGCGGGCTCGGTCCTGTCCGACATGGGCGTCGCCCGTCCCGACACCCAGACCTTCACTGACAACGGCAACAAGGAGATCAGCTCCGAGACCCTGGCCGAGGCCGAGGCCGACTGGATCCTCTACGGAGCGCAGAAGACCCCGAAGGATGAGAAGGACAAGGACAAGAACAACACCGAGCTGACCGCCATGCCCCTGTGGGAGGGACTCAAGGCCGTCAACGACAAGCACGCCGTGCGCGTCGACGACGACGCCTTCTTCCTCAACGCCGGCCCCACCGCGGCACGGCTCGTCATGACCACGGTTACGGACACGCTGCCGAAGAAGAAGTAGCTCGTGCCCACTCCCGTCTCAACGGAGGCACCCGCGGACGCCCAGGCCCCCACCACGGGCCTGGGCGTCCGGGGCATCCACCTGGCCTACCATCCCGGCCACCCCGTCATCGAGGACCTGAGCACGACTATCACCCCGGGCGCGGTGACGATGATCGTGGGCCCCAACGCCTGCGGGAAGTCCACGCTGCTGCGCGCCATGAGCCGGGTCCTCTCCCCGGGCGCCGCCAGGTGGTCCTCGACGGTCGCGATATCGCCACCCTGGCCCCCAAGAAGCTGGCCCGGCGGGTCGGCATGCTCGCCCAGTCCTCCATCGCGCCGCCAGGGATCACGGTTCACGAGCTGGTGGCGCGCGGGCGCTATCCGTATCAGTCGCTCCTGCACCAGTGGTCGGCCGACGACGACAAGGCCGTCACCGAGGCCATGGAACGCACCGACGTCGTCAGCCTGGCCAAGCGGCACATGTCCTCCCTCTCCGGCGGGCAGCGCCAGCGGGTGTGGGTGGCCATGGCCCTGGCCCAGCGCACCGACATCCTCCTGCTCGACGAGCCGACCACCTACCTGGACCTGGCTCACCAGGTGGATCTCCTCGAGCTGTGCCGCGACCTGAACGCCGAGCTGGGCACCACCATCGTGGCGGTGCTCCACGACCTCAACCAAGCCTGTCGTTACGGGGACGAGGTGATCGCCATGCGCGCCGGCAGCATCCTGGCCCATGGCCGCCCCGAGGAGGTCGTCACCGCCGAGATGGTCGAGGAGGTCTTCGGCCTGGCGGTCCAGGTCATCTCCGACCCGCTCACCGGGACCCCGCTGGTTCTACCCCTTCCGCGCGGGACCGCTGCGACGACGCCGGCAGGTGAGGCCGGGTAGGACCGGAAGGGCCCGCAATCGGGCTTCGGCCGAGCGCGATCATCCGCGAGCGCCCGCGATCGTCACTGCCACTCGTCGGCACCGGTCTTCGCCCGCGCTCGCGCCGATTACGCCGTGCCCTCAAGCCGAGACCGATACTCCACGATCCCGCTGGGTGGCCCTGACAGAACCTGCCAGGCGGTGGACCCGCGTCGAGACGCGCGTTTAGTCTTCACATATCAACCCGCACTGATGTGAGGACATACCCGTGACTGCTTCTGCTCCTGCCCTGCCCACCACCATGCGTGGCGTCGTCATGCACGCCGCCGGTGACATCCGCGTCGAGGACCGTGAGGTCCCCCACGTCATCGAACCCACCGACGCCGTCATCAAGCTCGAGGCCGCCTGCGTGTGCGGCTCGGACCTGTGGCCCTACCGGGGCATCCAGCCCCTGGAGAAGGCACGGCCCATGGGCCACGAGTACGTGGGCACCGTCGTCGAGATCGGCGACGAGGTCAAGAACGTCAAGGTCGGTGACTTCGTCGTCGGCTCCTTCTGCCTGAGCGACAACACCTGCGAGATCTGCGAGGACGGCTACCAGTCGCGCTGCGCCAACGGCGGCTTCATCGGCGACACCCAGGCCGAGTACACTCGCGTGGCCCTGGCCGACGGAACCCTTGTCGTCGTCCCCGGCGGCAGACCTGAGGACCCCGAGATCATCGCCTCGCTGCTGGCCGCCTCCGACGTCCTGGGCACCGGCTGGTTCGGGGCCGTGGCGGCCCAGGCAGGCCCCGGCAAGACCATCGCGGTGGTCGGTGACGGCGCCGTGGGACTGTCCGCGGTGCTGGCCGCCAAGGCCCTAGGGGCTGAGAAGGTCATCGCCTTCTCCCGCCACGAGGGCCGGGCCGCCCTGGCCCGCGAGTTCGGCGCCGACGTCATCATCGCCGAGCGCGGTGACGAGGGCGCGGCGAAGGTCAAGGAGCTCACCGGCGGCTACGGCGCGCACGGCGTCGTCGAGGCCGTGGGCAACCAGACCTCGATGATGCAGGCCATCGCCTCCTGCCGCCCCGGCGGGCACCTGGGCTACGTGGGCGTGGCTCACGGCGTCTCCCTGCCCGGGGACCAGCTCTTCTTCGCCGAGATCAACATGCTGGGCGGCCCCGCCCCCTTGTGCGCCGCTTCCTGCCCGACCTCATCGACCGCATCCTCAAGCGCGAGATCAACCCCGGCAAGGTCTTCACCCTGCGCCTGCCCCTGGAGGAGGCCGCCGAGGCCTACAGGGCCATGGACGAGCGCCGCGCCATCAAGGTTCTCCTGGAGCCCTGATCCGGTCCGCACCCGCACGGCGCCCACGGTGCGTAGCATCTGGTGGGAGGGCACGACGTCGTTGACGTCTCCTCATCGACCGACGCACCGCCCGCCATCACCATCTGAAAGCAGGAGCGTTCATGAAGACCCTCGTTCTCGTCTTCCACCCCGACATGTCCGCCTCACGCGTCAACCGCCCCCTGGCGGCCAGGGCCGCGACCCTCGGTGACGACGTCACCGTGCGCTACATGTACGACATCTACCCGGACCAGAAGGTCGACGTCGCCGCCGAGCAGGCCGCCCTGGAGGCCGCCGACCGGGTCGTCCTCCAGTTCCCCATGTACTGGTACTCCACCCCCGCCCTGCTCAAGCAGTGGGAGGACGACGTGCTCCTCTACGGCTGGGCCTACGGCTCGACCGGCAACGCGCTGGCCGGCAAGGAGCTGCTGGTGGCCGTCAGCACCGGCGGAGCCGGTGACGCCTACAGCCGCGAGGCCTCCTACGGCTACACGATCACCGAGCTGCTGCGTCCGCTCCAGGCGACGGCGAACATGGTCCAGATGACCTACCTCGAGCCCTTCACCACCACCGGGACCCTCACCATCACCGATGAGGCCCTGGCTCAGCAGGTCGAGGACTACGCGGCCACGCTGGCGAGCAAGGACCTGCCCGTCCTGGAGCCTCACGGCTGAGTACGCCGGCACGCAGCTTCCTCACGCCCGAGGGCCCCGGACCGGCGAACCGGCCTGGGGCCCTCGGTGCGTCTCGCGTGAGTCTCAGTCGCCGTCGGCCAGGTCCTTGAAGTAGCGGGCCACCGGCCAGCGCTGGAAGCCGAGCCCCTCGTAGGTCGCGCGGGCCGGGGCGTGTCCGTGGTCCCCGCCGGTCTCCACCATCACCATGGCCATCCCAGCGGCCCGGGCCCGCTCCATGGAGTGGTTCATGAGGGCCCGCCCGATTCCGCGGCGCTGGTAGTCGGGGTCGACGACGACGATGTAGACCTCCCCCATCCTGTCCTCGGGGTGCAGGCGGGTGCACACCCAGCCCACCGGTCGACCGTCGAGGACGGCGACGTCGACGCCGTCGGGCTCGCCGTCGAGGACCTCGGCGAGATCCGCGGCCTGCCGCTGCCGCCAGCCCTCGGGGTAGAAGGAGCGGTAGACGAAGGCGGGCACGTCCTGCTCCATGAGCGGGAACACCGGGGCCCAGGCGCGCAGGGACAGGTCCAGCAGCGCCTGGCGCTGCTCCGGTCGGTACGCGACGATCTCAACCATGCCGGAATCCTACGGCGCGCTCGGTATCAACGCGCGGTCCCCGCCGGCGATCGCGCCGACGGGGACCCAACGGGCTCAGGGGCGGGCAGCGCCTCAGCCGAAGATGTCGAGCATCGGGAGCTCGGCGGTCTGGAGGACCGCGGCGTAGTCCTGCGCGCGCCGGGCGATGGCCTCGTCGGTGATCTCCAGGGCGCCCACCGACAGGAAGGGCACGGCGTACTTGGTGCCGATGACTCGCGAGGTGCCCTGCATGGGGCGCAGGAACTCGTGGATCGTGTAGATGTGCGCGCCCTCGCGGCCGTAGGCGCTGCCGGCGCCACCGACGCTGACGGCCAGGAGGAGCTCCTTGCCGTGCAGGGCGGTGCCGGTCGAGCCGTAGGCCCAGCCGAAGGTGAGGACGTCGTCGAGCCACTTCTTGAGCAGGGGCGGGCAGGAGAGCCAGTACATGGGGTACTGCAGGACGATGCGGTCGGCGCCCAGCAGGGCCGCCTGCTCGGTGGCCACGTCGATGTTGAAGTCGGGGTAGATGTCGTACATGTAGCGCACGGTGATGTTGCCGCCGAGCGACTCCGCCGTGGCCCCGAGGGCCTTGTTGACCCGCGACTCGGAGATGTTGGGGTGGAAGACGAGAACGAGAGTGTTCACGGAGGACTCCCTGGTGTCGTTGGGCTGTGATTCGGGGGATGGTCCCCGTGAGGCGCCGTCACTCCCGGCGCCGGAGGTGGACAGGACGCTGCTCAGGCCGGAGAAGCCGCCGATGATGACCTCCAGCTTGGGAGCCATCGCGCCGCGGTCCAGCCAGGACTCCTTGGGGCGGAAGGGGACGCGGTCGGCGTCGTCACCGCTGTGGAGATGGTGCGACCGTTGCATGCCCAGGGCGGCGCTCGAGCCGCCGAAGCGCTCATCCCACATGCGGGTGGCGATGTCGATGCCGCGCTCACTGCGGCCCGGCTGGCGCTCGGACTCGACCGTCTCGGCCATGGCTGCCGCCTGCTGGTGGGAGGTCAGGACCGTCGAGAGGGTGTAGTTGAGCGCCAGGTAGGCGTCCTCGGTGCGCAGGCCGCCCGAGACGAGGGCGTTGTGGGCACGCTTGGCCACGGACATGAAGGGCACATAGGCCCAGGCCAGGTCGATGAGCGTGTGGTCGAGGCCGGGGTTGGCGTCGAGCACGTCCCACAGCGAGTCGGAGAGCTGCCGCAGGTAGTCCTGCCAGCTCAGTCCGGTGGGCGGCAGCGTGACGTCGGCCGAGACGCGCTCCAGACAGGCCACGAGCAGGTCGTCGCGCGAGCTGACGGTGCGTCCCAGATCGGCTGTACTCACCCCCAGTCGACGCGCCACCTTGCCCATCGTGAACCGGTCTACACCGATCTCGAGAGCGGCTGTGACGACGTCGTCCCTGGTAAAACCGGCATTATGCTGCATAGAGCCTCCCGGGTTGGGTCATGCCCGTCAGCGTAACGAACCAGTAACAGGCAGCCAAATCGAATCCGCCTATCCACGCGATGTTCGACGTCGTTTTTCCTTGATATGGCAGTAAATATGACGCGGTCCCCCATCCCGCCACCACCGCCCGAAATCTCAAGGTTTGATAACGACTCGGCGCGGTTCGACTGCCCTCGGCCGGTGGCGCGCCCGACGTCCCGGGGCGCACCCGAGCCCGCTCCCCCGCTACCGTGGTGCCATGAGCGAGACTCCCCGCCCACAACGCCCCGTCTTTCCGGAACCGCCCGCGGCACCCTCGCCGGCAGCGGCGTCGCCCGCTCCGACGGCGCCCCCGGCCAAGCAGCGGCGCTGGCGCGATGACCTGCACCTGGCGCACACGATCGCCAACAAGGTGGACAGCCTCACCCAGGCCCGTTTCGACGCCGGCAACTTCACCGTGGAGACCAAGTCGGACCTCACGCCGGTCACCGAGGCCGACCGGGAGGCCGAGCGCGTCATCCGTGAGCAGCTGGGGCGGGCGCGCGGACGCGACTCCGTCCTGGGCGAGGAGCTGCCCACCACCGGGCACTCCTCGCGTCAGTGGGTCATCGACCCGATCGACGGGACCAAGAACTTCGTGCGGGGCGTGCCGGTGTGGGCCACGCTCATCGGCCTCATCGAGGACGGCCAGTGCGTCGTCGGGCTGGTCTCCGCCCCCGCGCTGGGGAGGCGCTGGTGGGCCGTGTCCGGCGGCGGAGCCTGGACCGGGCGGTCGCTGAGCTCGGCGCGGCGGATGTCGGTGTCCGGCGTCGACGACCTCACCCGGGCCTCGATGTCCTACTCCTCGCTGTCGGGGTGGGCCCAGGCCAAGCGGCTGCGCGGGATGCTGGGGCTCATGCAGTCGTGCTGGCGCACCCGCGCCTACGGGGACTTCTGGTCCTACATGCTCGTGGCTGAGGGCGCCGTGGACCTCGCGGCCGAGCCCGAGCTCGAGCTCTACGACATGGCCGCGCTCGTGCCCGTGGTCACCGAGGCGGGCGGGCGCTTCACCTCGCTCGACGGCGAGGCCCGGACCCTTCGGGGGCAACGCGGTGGCCACGAACTCGCTGCTGCACGACGTCGCCCTGAGCCACCTGGGCGCCGAGACGGACTGAGTCGCCGCAGCCGGCCGAGCCTTCACCTCCCATCACTGGATCTCAGCACGCCCTGAAGTTATAAAAGATCTAAAAGATCTAAAACGCGCAAAAGTGGAGACGATCACGCATGGCCAACCCCTTCAAACCCACAGCGGGCGCAACGCCTCCCTTACTTGTTGGCCGCAACCGCGTCATCGAGGAGTTTCTGGAGAGCCTCGATGACGGCCCCGGAGCACCCGGACTCCTGGAGCTCATCACTGGCGCTCGGGGCGTCGGGAAGACCGTCATGCTCACCGCACTGGGAGACTCGGCACGAGAGCGCGGCTGGGTGGTCGTTGATGAGACCGCACGCGAGGGACTCATGGATCGCCTCGCCGCCGAATTCACTCGCCAGTTATCGCAGCTCGCCGGCAAGGAGCGCTCACGGTTGACCTCCTTGAGCCTAAGCACACCGCTCGGAGGCGGTAGCGCAACACTCGAGCACGCACCTGCTCCTGAGCCCTCCTGGCGGCAGAAGGCGCGAGCACTGACCCAGTGGCTCGCGGAGCACGGCACCGGCCTGCTGCTCACGATCGACGAAGTGCATGCCATTCCGCGCGAGGAACTGCGAGCCCTGTCCGCAGAGGTGCAGCACCTCATTCGCGAAGGGGCTCCCATCGGCCTGCTCATGGCAGACTCCCCAAAGCCGTTGAGGAGCTCCTCAATGACGACATCACCACCTTCCTGCGTCGAGCCGAGCGGATAGAACTCGGTGAGGTGGCCATCGACGACGTCTGTGAGGCCCTGAAGTCGACCTTCGACACGGGCGCGAAGGCGTTGAGCAACGACCTGGCCCAGGAGTGCGCGAACGCGACCGGCGGTTACCCATTCATGATCCAGCTCGTGGGGTACCAGGTGTGGAAGCACAGTGGCGATGGCCCAGTGACCCAGCCAGCAGTCGCCGCAGGAACGACCGCTGCCCGACTGCGCCTCGGCAACCTGGTTCATGCTCCGGCACTACGCGACCTGTCCGACGTCGACCGCACCATGCTCGTGTGCATGGCCAAGGACGACGGCCCCTCACAGATCGCCGACATCGCCGAACGCATGGATCGCCCTGTCAACTACGTGTCGGTCTACCGCAACCGGCTGCTCGCCGCCGGGATCATCAAGACCGCCGGCTACGGCAAGGTCGACTTCGCCGCCCCTATCTGCGTGAGTACCTGCGCGAGCACGCAGCGCACCTCGTCATGGAGTGAGGCGCAGCCGCAGCCGACCACCCGCAGCCACACGCCGGGATCACACGGGCTGGACTTGCTACGCATCCAACGTTATAAAAGGGACACAAACTGATACGCGGCCGTAGAACTGGGCCTTTGACCCGGCGTCGCCGCGCGGCTGAACCGCCACCGCTGCGGCGGGTACCACAGTTACCCGGCCGTTTCCCCACCTCGTGCGCCGGTAACCTGCCGTGAGTCCACCATCCGTCCACCCCAGGAGTCCCTTTGAACTGGCTGCACGCCGTCCTCCTCGGCATCGTCGAGGGCATCACCGAGTTCCTCCCAGTGTCCTCCACCGGGCACCTCAACATCGTCGAGAAGCTGCTCGGCTACGAGATCAACTCCGCGGGCATGACCGCCTTCACCGCCGTCATCCAGGTGGGTGCGATCCTCGCCGCCATCATCTACTTCTGGGCCGACATCGTCCGGATCATCACCGCCTGGTTCAAGGGGCTGAACAACCAGCAGGCCCGCCAGAACCCCGACTACACGCTCGGCTGGGGCATCATCCTGGGCTCGATCCCGGTGGCGGCCGTCGGGCTGCTGTTCAAGGACTTCATCGAGGGGCCGGTCCGCTCCCTGTGGGTGATCGCCGGGGCCCTCATCATCTGGTCGGGGACCATGTGGATTGCTGACCGCCAGCAGAGCCTCACCAAGGGCATGAAGGACGTGACAGTCAAGGACGCCCTTATCATCGGAGCCTTCCAGGCCCTCTCCCCGGTCTTCCCCGGCATCTCCCGTTCTGGGGCGACGATCTCCGCCGGCCTGTTCCTCAAGTTCGACCGAGTGACGGCCACGCGCCTGTCCTTCTACATGGGCATCCCGTCCCTGGTCGCGGCCGGACTGCTGGAGGCCGTGACCGAGGCCGGCACCATCAGCAACACCGTGGGCTGGACGCCCACCATTATCGCGACCGTCGTCTCCGGCATCGTCGCCTACGCGACCATTGCCTGGCTGCTGCGTTTCGTGTCCTCCAACAAGTTCACCTCCTTCCTCGTCTACCGCGTGCTGCTGGGCCTGATCATCATCGCCCTGGTCTCCGCCGGCACCATCGCCGCC
>BNJU01003129.1_pt1 | contig 98043 bp, 136 predicted proteins | sample 8539281 | NCBI WGS metagenome assembly BNJU01 (sample SAMD00202456, study PRJDB9452) | human saliva metagenome | isolation source: human saliva | place: Japan | reverse complement strand
TATATTTTTTTGCTTGTCCCAAATCATCAACTTGAGCGATTCCAATACCAATGACTTTAGATTTAAAAGGTTTAAAATCATATTTTGAAGTAAATGCGTCTATTTTGGATGGATCTTCTGGAGTAAGTAAAGTTATGTGGGGATCAAAACTTGTAAACACGTTTGGAGAGCCATACAAATTGAATGATTTTACTTTTTCAGGAATAGATTTTGCCCAGTCGGGAACTTGTGCATCCTTTGCACGATACTTGTTTCAAGCTGACTGTTATTTCATCTGCAAGCTGCTGTATAGCTTCATTGTTTTGAGCATCAAGCATAAACCAGTTTCCGCCAGTTTTTCTTAATCTGTAAAATTCTATATCAAAAGGCTTTGTCTGATTTGCGATTTTATTGACAGTATTCTTTATTGTTTTTAATGCTTCAGGTTTGTATTCTGTAAGATAAAGTGTCAGATGGACTGCATATCCTTTTGAATAAAGGCTTTCAATTCCTGCCTCTTTAAGTCCCTTTTGAGATATTTTCCACATTTCTGGTTGCATTATTATCCATAATTACAAAAACGTTGTAATTTACATTGGAAAAAAGTGTTCAGGCAAAACATTAAAAAAATTGAAAAAAATATCTTTTTCATAATAAAACCTCCTAAATTTTTTTGTTTTAGATTACTTTTTGCTACAATTATACCTTGAAATATTTTTAAAAAAACAAGGTTTAAAAAGTATTCCACATTTAATTTAGCTGTTTTTTTCCGCACATTTACTTTTATTTATTTGTAAGATTATCCAAAAATTCATAAAGAAGATTATTCATCTCATTATAATCGTTATTACGGATTGTTTGAGGTGATTGGACAAATGATAAAGTTTGGCTTTTCTTTTCAAGATCTTTATCTGAATCAATTAATAATTCTGCCACTTTTTTTGTAAATTCAGGATGGCATTGAAAGCCGTAGTGCTTTTCGCTATATTTTATAATTTGTCGTGGACATCCTTTGCTTTTTGCTAAAACTTTTGCTGTATCAGGAAGTCCTGGCATATCGCTGTGCCAATGTCCTGTTATCGCTTGTTTTCCAAAATGCTTAATATTTTTATCTTCTAGTCCATCTTCAGTTAATTCAATCGGAAAATTTCCAATTTCGCAAGAAGGACTTTTTTCTGTAGTTCCACCGTAGGCTTCTCCTAGAAGCTGAGCTCCAAGACATGCTCCAACTATGTATTTATCAGCTTTTATAGCTTTCTTAATCAAATCAATTTCAGCTTTTGGGTCAAAATAAGGAAACTCGCTATTATCTCCAATTGGACTTTGAGGACCTCCCATTACTATTAAAAAATCAAATGAATCCACATTTTCAGGTAACTTTTCATCTTGATAGACTTTTGTCATTGTGACATCGTGTCCAGAAAGCGCTGCCCAGGCAAGATAAGCTCCTGGAACTTCAAATGTTTCGTGTAATATAAAGTGTATTTTCATCGCTGTACTCCTTTAGGGTTTCTAGATTTTCTAGTAAAATCACTTTAAAAACTAACTTTTTGAATTTTTACTAATATTTAAGTTTAATATTAAAGAGATTAAATATATTATATAATTTTTATAAAAAATTCAAGAAAAAGGAACTATTTTTTTCATAGTTGCAATTATTTTTTTAAATATGCTATAATTAAAATGATAAAAAATACATTAATTAAAAAACAAAAAATAAAATAAAATGGAGGAAAAATTAAAATGGCAAAAGCTAAATTCGAGAGAAGTAAACCACACGTAAACATAGGAACAATCGGTCACGTTGACCACGGTAAAACAACAACAACAGCAGCAATTTCAAAAGTATTAGCTGAAAAAGGGCTAGCTGAAAAAGTTGATTTTGAAAAACATTGACCAAGCTCCTGAAGAAAGAGAAAGAGGAATTACAATTAACACAGCTCACATTGAGTATGAAACAGAAAAAAGACACTACGCTCACGTAGACTGTCCAGGACATGCTGACTATGTAAAAAATATGATTACAGGAGCAGCTCAAATGGATGGAGCTATCTTAGTAGTATCAGCAGCAGATGGTCCAATGCCTCAAACAAGAGAACACATCTTGCTAGCAAGACAAGTAGGAGTACCTTACATCGTAGTATACTTGAATAAAGTAGATATGGTAGACGACGAAGAATTATTAGAATTAGTAGAAATGGAAGTAAGAGAATTATTAAACGAATACGGATTCCCAGGAGATGACGTACCAGTAATCAAAGGATCTTCATTAGGAGCATTAAATGGAGAACAAAAATGGATAGATGCAATCGTAGAATTGATGGATGCAGTGGATGAATATATTCCAACACCAGAAAGACCAATTGACCAACCATTCCTTATGCCAATTGAAGATGTATTCACAATTACAGGAAGAGGAACAGTAGTAACAGGAAGAGTAGAAAGAGGAGTAAAAAGTTGGGGAAGAAGTAGAAATCGTAGGAATTAAACCAACTTCAAAAAAACAACAGTAACAGGAGTAGAAATGTTCAGAAAATTATTAGATTCAGGACAAGCTGGAGATAATATAGGAGCATTATTAAGAGGAACTAAGAAAGAAGAAGTGGAAAGAGGACAAGTGCTTGCAAAACCAGGAACAATCACTCCACATACAGGATTTAAATCAGAAGTATATGTATTGACAAAAGATGAAGGAGGAAGACATACTCCATTCTTTACAGGATACAAAACCACAATTCTATTTCAGAACAACTGATATTACAGGAGAAGTAAACTTACCAGAAGGTGTAGAAATGGTAATGCCTGGAGATAACATTGAAATGACAGTAGAATTGATTCACCCAATTGCAATGGAAGAAGGATTAAGATTTGTGATTAGAGAAGGTGGAAGAACAGTAGCTTTCAGGAGAAGTTGCAACTATTACTAAATAGTTTTAGCTTATTAAGGTTTATTTATTAAAATAAGATTTTTATAATCAAAAATAATTTACATAGCACTCGATTAAATAAAGTTTTTTTATTAAGTTTATCGTAGTGCTATTCTTGTTAAGAAAAATGAATCATATTATAATATTAAATTTTACATAATAAAAATTAGTTTAAAATACAGGCTAATAAATGAGACTATTATTGAATAATTAATTAGTTAATTTGGTAAAATTACTAAAGTTATTTTCTAAATTTTAAAAAAACTTTACAAATTCATATTATTATGATAAAAATTAACTGTGAATTGTTAAGATATATTTGTTAAATTATTTTTAGGAGGAAAAAACAATGAAAAAAATTATTAGAGTATTAGCATTAGTTTTAAGCGTATCTAGTTTAGCAATGGCTGATCAAGATACAGTAAAAGAAATTCATTTCTCTAGCGAACTTAGACAAAGTTATACAGACAAAAAAACAAATACAGGAAATGGATTAGGAATCGCAGGATTCAAAGGACAAAATAAAGAAAAAACTAGATGGAGAAATGTTCTTGGTGGAGATTTGAATTTAGTAGATGAAGGAAATTTAGGATTAAGATTTGAATTCCAAAAATGATCAAGATAGAGTAAAAATCGTTTTATTATCAAAGTAATAAAAAAAGTGGTTTGTTCCCTATAACGAAAGGAACTGCTGACAAATCTCAAACTTGGGAAAATGACATTGCATTATACAAAGATGTTAAATTAGGTTATTGGACTGCTAAATGGGATTTAGGATGGAAATACAAATCTACTAATGGAAATGGTAGATATGCAGGACACAGAGGAACATCAAATGAAATTTATGTAGGACCAGAATTTGGAATTGATTTCTTCGGTCATCACTTTGATGGAAAAGCTCAATTTGTATACTTCGATCAATCAGGAGAAAAAGACGGAGATAATGCATGGTCAGGAAGCGACTTTATAAATGGTAAAACAAGCGGTGTTGGAGGTAACTTTGACTTAGCAACTAATGGTAAAGTTTTCGATAATAAAGCAGGAAACTTAAACTATTATGTTACATTGAATAACCACTTAAGAGATGCAAAAGGTAAATTAGTTAAAACTGGAAAAGATGCTAAATCTACTGTATATCTAGACTATGTAACTGGAGCAACTTATAAAACACCTGAATTAGCAGGATTCTACGGATTAATTAATACAGAAAATGAATGGGAAAAACAAACTGCTAGACACGGATTTAAAAACAATTTCTCAGTATGGACTGGATTAGGATATAGAACAGGAATTGATTTATCAGTAGGAACATTAACATTAAACCCTGAAGTTAAATACAGAGTTGTTAATAAAAGAAACTGTTAAAGATGTATACGATGACGGACGTTACTCAAGTACTGATAAATACACAAGAGAAATACAACGAATTAAAAGCAGGATTAAACGTTGGTTTAGAAGTTAAATAGTTTATAAGGTGTTAGAACACTCATGGCTTTACCATGGATGAATAATCCAACATTGATGTTGCAAAATTTGCAATATTAATACTGGTATTATATATTTGGGTTTTAAAGATCTATTATATAGATACAAAAGTAGCATGTAGACATAATGTTTTATCTGTGTGCTGTTGGACTAGCCAAAAAGAATAAAGTTTAAAATCAAACTTCTTGAGATAACACTTTTCAGTATCTTATGAAAGCTCGACGTTTAGTCATTAGGGATTCATAAATAGATTCTATTAAAGGGATGAAGATATTCAAGTCTACTATATTAGACTTGTTCGGAAACTATGTTTATTTAATTTAATCAAAACAAATATTCTGAGGCAAGGTGTCTTGATTCCTTGTTAAATAAAAAGATTAAGTTGTCGAACAGATCTATTATAGTTTGTATAATTGAACTTATCTAAAATTGAACCGATGAAAATTATATAAATCTAGGATTTGAGTAAAAATAGTTATAGTTTTTGAATTTGATCTTGAGATAAGTTTTTGCTATGCTATTTACATTTTAAAAAGTAAAAAGTATATTTTTAGCCATTTTAAAAACAAAATTAGGATTAATTTGTTAAAAATTTATAGTATTCGTTATTTAAGTGAGTTTAGCATTAAATAAAATCAAAAATTTCAAATTTAATAAAAATATCAAAAAGTTTTAAAATAGAGTTGACAAAAATTGATATATATTATAATAATTGAGTAATTTTGAAAAATTAGCCCAGTGGTGAAATTGGTAGACGCAACGACTCAAAATCGATTTTATATCGTGCCGGTTCGACTCGCCTCAAGAATACAATAATATAATTAAATTTTTCATAATGAATTGCACCTACACTTTAGAGTGTTTTTATTTATTATTATATAAAAAGAGAATATTAAATAGTGAATTATTAGAAATGTCGAAATTTTATTTCTAATGCTATTTCTCAAAATAATAAATTTGTTATATCTACTATGCATCAAGACCTTGTCAGGAAATAAATAAAATATAATTTCTATTTTTTAAATGGGATTTAGTAATTAAATTAAAAGCATTTTTACTAAAATAATTTGTAAACTTTTATTATTTGGGATATTAAATAATAAAATTTCTTGAAGATTCTGAGATAGTAGTGCCGTTATGACCAAGGAAATGGTCTTGAAGGAAGTGTAGTTTGGCTTGGATGGTTGTGGAGGCATTTGGGCGGAAGATATATCATGGCGGTCAAAAGAAATTATTCAGAAATCATAAAAACTAGAAAAGAGCTGAAACTGGAAGAAGGCTGGAAAGAGCGACAACTAATAACTTATGGTTATCAGATGAACGTAAATGAAAATTTCACAAAAAAATGGAAACAGATGTGCAGACAATGGGATACAGTATGACTGGGAGGAAATGTTAGAAAGTAATGGATTGGTGTTTTTGGACATGCAGTTAGAAATATTTGCTGTTAAGGTGTCGACTTGGAGATTTGAAGAGAATTAGGAAGAAAAGGTAGAAATGATTATTATGAGGGTTAGGTGTTTTAAATTTCCAAAGTGAGATAGGTTGTGAAAGCGCCTTATGTTGACTTGGTGCTTAAATCAGAATATTGGGAGAATTCCTGATCTTCTGGAAAAGAGAATTGAATCTGGGAAGAAACATATTATTATGGTGGGATGAGGTGGAATTACCGACTAGAGTAGATGCGGACTTTGGAGATGATGTGTGAACTTCCATTTCGATAACTTATAAGTTATTAATTACTGTACTTTCTGTATTGGCGCATGTGCACGTGGGATGGAGGCGTTCTGTGCCATAATGAGTTGAGGATGTTGGGCAGTATACTAAAAAGGATATGAAAATATTGTTTTGAGGGCAAAATGTAAATTCATGCAGATGATTTTGCAAACAGGCAGATAATTTGCTGAACTTTGACAAAAGTGCAAATGTGAAGGAGATTTCTGGATAAAATATGTATCACCACATCAAAGGACTTGTGAGTAATCGATACAGTTGGGGAAATCTACAAAATAATTAGGAATCACATCTGCACTGCATTACAATCAGGATCTACAAAATTTTTAGATGCAATGAATAGAGGGATATACAAGAAATTTGGCATTGCTTTGCTGGGAAAGGTGGGGAAAAAATTGCTGATATTGGAGCACAACTGATATTATTGTAGGATTTCCAGGAGAGGCAGATGAAACTTTCAAGATACGATGGATGTTATAAATGAAGTTGGATTTGAAAATGCATTTATGTTTATGTATTCCGAAGCGGACTCTCACATTGCAATGGAAGGAGCAGGTCGATGAAGAAGACATATTAAAAATGAAAGATTAGAAATGGGACTGCTGCACTTAAATGTAGAGACAAAGGTAAAATGTTGGAAAATTATGAGGGTTTGAATTGGGACCTAGTATTAAAAGATCCTGGAAGTATTGACTGGAAGAGTTCTGCATAAAATAGTTTTGTTTAAGAAAGTGATAGAAGGTTTGGAGGAGAATTTGTAGATACAAAAGGATTTATGATGCTAAAACATGGACGTTATATATGGAGGCGGTGGAGGAATGGATGATAAAGAAATTAGAACGAAGGTTACTGGAACGGGCAAACGCTAAAACCCAGAGAGAATGACCAAGAAAGTGAAATTAGATAAATCATTGGAAAAGGAAATACAGAATTAAATTTGAAGAAAAAAGCAAAGCTTGATGAAGAGATTCAAGTAAAAACTGCCTTTGAAAATTCAAATTATGAAGAAAAAAATGATAAAGGATATTCTTTCTGAAATGTAACAACTAAATTGAAGAAAAATGGCGAATATTAAAATTGAAGGTTTTCAAGATATCAAACACCAGACCTCGATGCTATTTTAATTAAAAGAGTGAGAAAACCTATGGATTTGAAACTGGATATAATAGGTGAGAGTAAATTATGATTTTTTAGAAATCGTCAATTGGACCTGATGTATGTATCGATTTCTCAAATAAAGTTTTAGAAATGAAGATATTGTATTTGGGGTCTAAAATTCCGATTGGAACAGAGAGAGAAAGGTGTAAGTTTTGAAAGGTTTAACATAAATGGGGAAGTTGCCTGAAAAATCGCTGGAACGTCATATTTTGATGATTTGATGCCATTATCAGATGAAAAGTTAAATTTGGGGTGGAGAAATTTCATCTAGATTATGAACCTTGTTTCACCTATTGGGAGGCGGGAAGAGGCTTATAGTTGCTCCACCAAAGGCTGAAACTATGCTTCTTTGCCCTTTCAACACTTACCAAATGATGTTATATAAAATATAATCCAGAGGTAGTGTCTGGATGCCGCTGATTGATGAACGGCCTGAGGAGACGTTACACGGATGTTAAAAAAAAAAGAAGGGAAAATGTGAGATGCGGAAGTTTATTCGGCGACTTTGCAGTGAAGATCCAAGAGTTCATACAGAGATTGGAAAATGTGTACTTCAGATGGCAAAGACAAGTGGAACGTGGAAAGATATTTTAGACAATTCTTATGGACAGGCAAGGCTTGCATTCATATAACATTACCCCTTCCATCAGCAGGAAGTTAATTTCAGGTGGAATTAAACCCCAAATGCCTTTAATATCCACAAAAGAGATTTTAGGGCTGAAATATAAAAATGGTGGAAGTTTAACAACAATTATTACAGCTCTTTAGGCTGGAAGCAGAGATAGATGTAAGTGATTTTTGAGAATTTAGGGACAGAAATAGAAATCATTGGCAGAACACTTGAGCAGTTGAGAATATTTCCAGCGATTGATGTGGTAAAAAGTGGAACAAGGCATGAGGCTTTTAATAATTCCAAGGAATTTGGAAAAAATAGAGTACTGCGAAGAATTAAGTGAAATGTCTGAGTTGAGAACAAGGAATTTGGTGAACATAAAAATATAAAATGATAATTAATGGAAAGATTTGTATAAAACAGAAAAAATAAATAAATAGAAAATAGGTGAATAAAAATGCTTGGGAATGTAAGAGAAATGAAATTTGGTTAACTATTTAACAAAATTTTAAATTAGTAAAAAGTTTGAAAAAGATGGAAAAATTATAAACAATCATGAAAATAGAAATTATTTTACAGTTTGAAGGAAAATGGAAATATTTTATAGAGTGAAAAACAACATATTTTAGTTCAGGATATTTTGCATTTTTGATGGGTAAATTTTAATGAGTGTGCTGCTTTGGAGTTCTAGAAGTTAGTGTTACATTGATAAAAATAGGAGCATAAAAAGAAATGCTATTTCATAGGAGTGGTGCGTTTTATTAGTGACATTTTTTATTTTATAAAATCATTTAAAAATATTTTTAAATAATTTTCCAATATTTATATCAGTTAATCCGGTATTGCGCCATTTAAAGTTGCAATATTTTAGAAGTGTCTGGGTTTATATTTGCATTTTTTAGATTTTATAGATTATTTTATTTTATTTTGCAAAATTAAATTTAATGTGGATATCAGAATATAGGAGAGATATAACCTAGATGCACCAAACCTATCTTCTTATATGGATTCATAAAATAATTGCAAAACAAAATTCTGCAGTAAGTAAAATCATTTTCTTAGGGATTTTTAACATTTCTTCAACACCATCTGGCAAATACTGGATCGAAACTTTGTTTATAATTCGTTTAAAGTTTAATATTGGCAGAACATAAGATAATGTTTCATTTTTATTGAAAGCATTGATAAAGTCAATTACAGATCTAACATTATTCGTGGTATATTTTTCTGGTGCGGATGTGTGAAGGTGGGCTGGCATATCTATTCTATAAAGATTCCTGTTAAGTAATAATCCACCAGTTGGAAACATTTAGCTTCTTAGAAATATTATATGGCAACTAGAAAAATGCTTACAAAACAGGCTTACTGGAATATATGTGAGAAATATACGATTTTAGCAGATATAATCCTCCTAAAATTAAGGCAAATACGAATAGATCCAACTGAATCCTGAGGTGTTAGTAATCCGTCAGAATGGTTTGGCTATAGAATTAATGATATGTAAAAAATTTTGCTCCAGATGGCTACAATAATTCTTAAGCTGAACCAGATTGACCAGAAGACATTCACAGATGATGAAAAAATACAGTCATAAATTCCCGACCTATTACACAGCCAGGTTAAAATATTTTTTCCAATTCCTCCATAAATCAATTTTCCCGAAAATGACTGCCATGCAGGCTCCAAAAATGGCACGATGGGCAATGGGTCAACTGATTGCAAGTGTCACAGCCAGCAAGATACCTGTTACAGCACTGCTGATAAGTCTGGAACAAATTGTTGTCATTCCAGGAAATGTGAAAAGTTTTCAGTTACAACACAGGATAAAGGCAAACGCTAATAAAGAAGGGCTCTTGTTCCGTAAACTAAAGGCGGGGAGCGTGTGTGGAAATAATGATAGTATCTTTCATAATGTCTGCGCTAATTTCGGATTCTTATATATGGAGTAGATGATTTTTATTTCTTTTTAAAAAACTTTTATTATTTTCTTTTAAATTTCGCTATCACTGGAACTCTTTTTAAATATTTTTATATATTAATCTTATCTTTTTTATTTCTTGCCTTTCTTTTTTTTTTTTACTCAAGTTTTCCGATATTAACAATTTTTGCTATTAATATTTTTGTTGTTTCTAGAATTTTGGGAAGTAATTATTTTTGTAATTTTTTCCAGTTTTGGAGGCTGTGAACTGTAAATTTAAAGCGTGTCATCATTGTCTAAAGTTCATTTTACTGTTATCTTTTTTCACCTCATGTTTCTTTACATTAGATTTTCGTTATTTTCATTATTTTTACTCCAATTCCGACAAGATTAATTTTCCAGTTTTATGCTTTCCATCAAAGAACTCTTGAGGGCATACAAATTCTGACATTCAATACAGTTTGAATATATTTCTTCATTTTTCTTTTATTTTATAATCTACCAAATTCAAAGGCATTAGGTTCATGGGCTGACATACACACAATATCCGCAAGAAGTAGAACTTGCTCAATTTCTTCCGTGTCTAAAAATAATATTGAAGTTCCCTTTACTGTCGGCACTCTAGAATCAAAATTTCTGACTTTATCCATTGGTCACTTCAAAATTGCCTTGTCTTCGTTAGTAATTTTTAATTCCCGCACATGTATGGTAAACTGGGTTCCAAATTTAATCTGTAGTTTTCTAATATTTTGAACTTTTCTCCAGTGCAGACCATTAAACAACGGTTAATGGCTTGCCTTCAAAAGCATCATAAATGGGCTTTGTTCTTACAGCTAACTATTCTCCCTTGCCCACTGGCAGGTTCCTTTTTAGCTAACGTGGTGTGTTTGTGGTGCAGTTCCTTGAGGATGTTATTAGAATTACAGGAGCGATTCTATTTTATTTAAATTCTTCTTCATCATGTTTTCAAACTTCAATTAAGAATCTTATTCTCTTCTTCAATTCCAACAATCTCCCTTTTGGGTTAATAATTTCTAACACCTATTGCTGACCACGTAAAATCTCTTTTGCTTGAAAGTTTTTCATGACAGAATATTCCAGAAGTTAAATAGAGTTCACGTTAAACATATTATAAGTTTCTACTTTCGTTTATATCATATTTCATGTGTAGGGAACTGCGCTCCTCAAGTCTTCTGCCTCCTTGATTATTTTAAAATTCATCTTTTTATTTCCAAGTGCAGAAAATTCTCTTTTTACATCAAATCCGCTTCCTTGTTCAAAATCATTTTAATAATTGTTTATCTTTTTTCATTTTGCGATGGAAATGATCGACGCGTCGACAACATCTCAGAAATTAATTACGAATGAATATTGTGAAGCCTTCCCCTGAAGCATCTCCGATTTTTTCATATTTTTACATAGTCTCAATTTCTACTATTGGGTGTGGGCTTCTATATGCTGTGAAGAAATTATATAAAAAGGCTTGGATCCTTAATTTCCTTTATTTCAGTATTTATTCTTTGTGAGAGGTTTTCATTGGCTGGCGTTCACTTTCGTATACAGCTTCACTTTCATTTCATCAATATCTTTGCTGAAAAGTATATTTGTTATTCGTTTCAGAAAACTTATTCTTCTAAAGCATTTATCTATCTCAGCTTTTATTAATGTGGTGAATATACTCAAGACCTAGGGGTGACTGAGTTTAACCCAGAATAGTTATAATAGTTCAGTCTTATGTTTGATCGGGCAAAATCTTCTGCAAAGCGTAGTAAATTAGCACTATAATCGAAAACAAGGGTTTTGCCTCGTTCTTGAACTGATTAGTAAAATTTTAATTAAGCACTGTCATAAGTTCATCTATCAGATCTGCATTTGCATACACAAGGCTCTTTTAATCTCCATCCATTGAGGCTCTGACCAAGTAAATCATGCTTTGAGAGTACTACCTGAATAGCGTCCTCCTAAACTGTCGTACAGTATCCACTCCTGTTTGCTCGCTTTTCCCGTTCACAGGGAAATCTACGCAGTTGCTTATACAATGAATCTCCTCACGGTTCTAATGTTTGATTACGTTGGTTTGCACGTCAGGATAACCATTTTGCTGGAGACTTACGATTACAATGTCTTCTTTCCAGCTGCCTCAATGACCCTGTTTTAAAACATCAACGCGTCACATCTCAATAGGTACCGAGTAAATCTGTTTTCCCATTTGAGACAGCATCTGCTCGAGAAACCATAATATTTTTATATCATCGTGTCCCATAATACACCTGCTGCAATAGTAGGAAAATCTCATTTATCAGATGTCTTCGCGCTATTGGGCAAGATTGCTTCCAGGTGACGATGTTCAGGAGCGACTACAACATGTTGCACCTTGACTCGCCACTTTTGGACCTTTGGCAATCTGCACGCTGGCATTTTCCAGCGGCATGTTTTACAGAGTTACTTTTCAATGCTCTGGCTGGTGGAAACTATCAGGAACAATCTCCCGTCTGGATAATCTTTTACAAAGGCTTTTGGAGAGTTCCAGCGAGTCCGCTCCTGTAACAATAATATTTGCTCCAGCCTCAAGCGCGTCATTGCCTGACTTGCCATGATCATTTATCCTTGCATGAAGAGATGTCTTTGAGCAGAAGCGGTCTGTCTCCTGAAATTTTCTTGCATTTTACGTCTTTCAAAAGCGCTTTCCCACGATTGTAGGCATTTTCTGTTCCAGAGGAGCGATCCTTTGCAGCCTTTTTCCACAAATTTCATATTTTAGCAGTAATATCCAGTGCAGATCGCGCTTAATGTTTCGAGACATCCATTTTGCTACGTTTCCAGCAAGTCTGTCATTGATTCCAACTCATTCCACCTTGAACAATTATGGTTTTTCAATAAAATATTTTCCTATCAATTTCCTTTAATTCGATATTTTCATTTTATTTTTCTTCATTTTAAATTTACAGAATTTTCTATTTCTGATATTTTATTCCTTTGATTCCCTCAGTTTTTATACTTTAGTGGTAATACCAAATTTTAGTACATCGTAGCTATGGAGAGAACTCTGCAAGTACTGTGTTTGAACTTGTTGATAGTATAATTTAAAAGGAGCCTGACTAAATATAGTTTTTATTATTAAAGTCTCTAATATTTTCTTTATTCTTTCAATTATTTTATCTGTAATATCATTTCAATGAATATATCCACATTGTGCACAGCCTCTCAAATTTTTCAACAGTAGAGTCGACATTTTCACAAAAGGATAAGTCAATACCTATGAATTGGAAATGTCTTTATCAAAGCACTAGAAATCCATCAGCTTTGCTAATAACAATATTTTATATATATAATAAAGCAACGTTTTCAATATTTTAAAAATTTATTTTAGAGTACCAAAGTAATCTGTTATTTGCTCAAAAGATTTGATATAACTCAAACTTGACAACCTTTGACGAGTTTTTAGCCAGAGTATTTTCAAACATAAAACCTCTGTATTAACTGCACTGAGTCATTTGTAAAGGTTTAAAAATCTGATAAACATAGTATTTTATGTAGTGTTTTCTTGTTATTCTCACTCTTGATAAGGAATCTCGCCTCCTTGTGATATAAATACTGCTGTTATTCAATCGTTGCCGCTTTTACTTCTGCAATCGCTTTATATTTGGTTATTTTGATACAAGAAAATTTAGTTATCAACAGTATTTGCAGTATATAATGTTTTTGTAATTTTTCATTAAATATTTTGTTTTGTTAATCAAAAGTATTTTTAAAAATAGATAGAATAACAGTAAAAATAAATAAAAGAATAAAAGCACATTAATAATTTTATGGAATAAATAATTTTGGTACACAGGCCCAAGTCAAAAATTGCAATCTTAGAAATGAGTACACAATATATTTTTGGGTATATTAGGGTTACTAGATAAAGATATGTAGAGATAAAGGACACGAAAAATTGTAAAGTAAATTGTATCAAACTTTTACATAAATAGTTAAAATAAAGAGAAAGTATAGGAGGTTTTATAGTTTGCAACAATACAAGTTAATAAGCAAAAGTATAAACAGCTGCTGGAAAGCAGAGGAAAGACAGATGTTTTAATACCTGAATATCGAGACCATATTCCTGGACAGAAAAGTGAAACTAAGAGCGTTATTTACGCAATCTTTTTGGAGTTTTACAGAAAGTGAGTCGATAGTGAAAGTGAAAGGACATATAGAAGCATTGTTTCTTGTAATGAAAGATGAAGGGAGACAGGAGTATTGATGGACGGCAGAAGAATAACTATTTTACTTCTTCATGCCATTGCTGTAGCAAAATTGATTTTCTTATGAAGAAAAACCATTGAACAGGAAGACATATAGAAGGCCATCAAATGCGCTTTGGAAACAGGAAGGAAGCTGGACTGAAGTTGATTATAAAAGCGTGCTGATTACATCAAGGTTATAGATAATGAGGAATAAAATTTTACAGGATATTTTAGAAGCAGGAATTGCGGATCATAGAGAAAAGAACAATTATTCCAAAATTATATTTTTATTCAGAGATTATTTGACAAACTTGGTGAATTAAGTCGCAGCTCTAATGCTGGAATTTATTTATTACACTATAAGTAGTGGTTTTTCCAATAAAAACAGATTACTAGGATGATGCCTTAAGCGTGTTCTCTACTTTTGAATGACAGGGTCTGCCTTTGTCTAAAGCGGATATATTTAAAGCAGAAAATGTATAACAGAATAGAATATGAAAATGTTCATTAAGCAATGGAAAAAACTTAGAGTGAACGGGCAACTTATGCCAGAGAAAATGTAAACAGCAATTTCTATTTACTATATATATGTCTCTATTTGAGAGCATTGGAAAAGGATATTGCAACGGTGACACTTGGACTTGACGTTTTTATTTAAAAATGGATTTACAAAGGCTATATAAGTCAAATTTACTAAAAACATCTGGATCAAATTCTGGTTGTGGGTTGGTTTATAATGAACAGGCACAAGATCTATTGTGACAAACCTTGGACTAAATGTAAATATTAATAAAATCTTGGATGCACATCGGCATATCCAAATGAATCTTGGAAATATCAGTAGTTGTATTATTTGTCACACAATGGTGAGAAGGAAAATTTGATATATTTTTAAAATTTTTGAAAATTTCATTTTAAAGGTGTTATGACAGTGTCTTGTAACAAGTGTTTCAGCAGTAAAAGCAGATATTCTTGATTAAATATGTCGATATGGTGGCAATATTTCTCCAAAGTCGCATTTAAAAAGTATTCCGATTACGATATTGCGAAGAGGTTAAAACGCCTAACCACAAAATCTTGTACGTATATTTAAAATGATTGTCTATAATAATCAAGATGAACTGTTGCCTGAAAAATGGGAAGTTGAATATGTGCCGCAAAATGGAGCGACAGGTTTACAGAAAGCTGATGGAGATAAAAAGTTACAAAACCTTACTCGTTATATAGAATAATTCCTTTGAAGAAGATTGACAATTAAAAGCTGAAAACTTTTGAAAAAGAAAGAATAAAGTATAAAAATCTAAATTAAATATGTATTAGGAGTTAATTCCAGATATTAAAATGACTGGACTTTTAGGAAGATATTGAAAAAAGAAATAAAAAAGAAGTTGCAAGAAGAACTGGCAAATTATTTATTACTTGGAATGGAATGAATTTAAGGGAGAGAAATTTTGGAAGGTTTATTTTTTAGATTATTTGCTAGTAGGAGCGATAATAATAATAAATCTATTGTTTTGATAATTTTGTCACTTCTGAATGTCTGTATGTGCTGAATATTTTAAAATAAAAGGAGTCAATAATACGGAAGGAATAACTGGCTCAATTTAGAAAGAAGGATACTAAACTGCAGGAGTGCTGATAATTACAATTGCGATTTAATCCCTATTGCAACTGGAGAAATTAACTTTTCCCATCTCACTTTCCACTCTTCAAATCCCAGTTGGATAGGTTGCAATTATAAGCGGAATTGAACATTATTTCTTCGAGTCGGACTTCTACTTTCAGGCGGCCTGAAATTTGGTTTCGCCCAGCAATCCAGGACAAAATGGGTTGTATTTTTGAAATTGAGCTGGACCAGTTATTGCCAGTGGAATTACATTTGGTTTGTGTTTAAGGGTGCTGGGTTATTTTCAAACATTAATTTCACTTGAAATTACACATTTAACAGTTTGCCAAAATGGAAAAGGTTAAAAACAAAGAAAGTTGTGTGTTGAGCAAAGTACATAGAGTGTGGTATTATAAATAAAATTTAGTTTATTCTAGTATTACCAATATTTTGTCAGGAGGATAGAAACAATGAGAATTACAAGTTATTTTAGAGTGCACTGAAACTAAGTTGAGACATTATGTTACAACTAAAACAAAAAAACTCATCCTGAAAGATTAGAAATGAGAGAAAACGTCCAAAGTGTAAGACATTCTCTCTTTAAGAAGTTAAATAATCTCATAAAAATAGATAGGTCAGTGGTTCAATTGGTGGGCGTCAGTCTCCAAATGAAAGTTGGGTTCAGATTCCTGCCTGGCCTGCCATTTTATTTGGGGTACTGTCAAGAAACCCAGTTGTATATGGTTTTGGGATGTGGCTATTTTGGTTAAATTTGTTCTTTGTTAAGCAGGAGAATTTAGTTTTTAAAGTTCTTGGATGATTCTGAGAATAATTGGTGGAATTTAATTTAAAAGGATGCTATTGGAATTTACGTAGAAGATATAAAAATATATTGGCCGGATGGGTGGAATTGTCACGTTACTGTAATCGTGATGATCTGATGACGAACATAGTATATACCTTCTTTTTGATGCAGCGATTTAATTTGTGCTGGCAAAATAGAAGTGATATTCTAAAATATTTTAGGAGGCGCGTAAAGTGGCTGAAGCAAATGAAAAGTTAGAAGATACGATTGCATACGAAAAAAATGAAACAATTCACACTTATTCTGGTTACCGAAAAAAAAAAGTGGGCTGGAAAAGAATAGAGTCGCTTGACTTGACAGATGGGGTTTAAATTTTAATTGCCTGAAGAGGTGCTGGAGGAAACGTGGAAAAATGGTAAAGTTCAAGAAAACACCAAGTTACGTAATAGAAATGCTTTCTGTTGGGAAGAAATGAATTAGGACTGGGATATCATTAGTGACAGTGATGCCTGGTATGTAATAAATACTAATAGGTTACTGGGTTGTCAGGTTGGAAGTGATCAATACCGTTGTGTCTGATGAAAGAAACAGATTTACTTCTAAATTGGAATTGATATTGTGTGTGAGGGAGAAAAAGAACCAAGACTTGATATTAATTTTAAAGTTGGTGAGATTGTTACTGTTAGGTGGTTCATTTGATGGTATGGGGGAGGTGAAAATTGACCATGAACATGGTAGGCAAAAGTAATGCTTGAGTGCTGGGGCGTTTTGACTCCTGTGGGCGGGCATACAAGAGAATAGAAAAAATAGATTAAATTTAAAAACAGAAAAAATAATGGCCTGAAGTATTATTAAAAGAATAACAATTCTTGAAATTTTTAATTTGAAAGAAAAGAAAAGTATAAATTTTAAAAGCCAATTACCACAGAGGAAAAATGGCACAAAAAGTAATCAGAAGATTAAATTACAATTAGAAGCGGGAAAGCAAATCTGCACCACAATGGGGCCTGCATTAGGACAACATAGGGGTAAATAAGTTATATTAAAATCATTCAGCGCTCAAACACAAATAAAATGGGATTTGTAATTCAGTAGGAAATTATGTATGTGGATAGAGTTTGCATTTTGTATTAAAACACCGCCTGCATCAGACTTGATGAAAACAAAGGACAAAAAGGTGCTGGAAATTCATTAAAGAAGTTGGAACTATATTCACAAAAGGCTCAATTACAAGTGCAGAAACTAGTACCAATTTAAATGTAGAAGGTGTTGGAAGGCAGCTATGAACACGTGTGCAGAGACACCAAGAAGTATAGGGTCAAAATTTCTGAATAATTAATATTAAAATAGAGATAAGAAATAAAGATTAAACAGTTAATAGAACAAGTGGGTTATGAATAATGATACAGAGGAGGAAATAATAAATGGCAAAGAAAAAGATACGATAACTTGTTTCTCAAAGTAGATAAATGAAAGTTTACACACAGAAGAAGCATTGGATTTGATTTTTTGAAACTAAAATTGCAAAAATTTGTGAAACAATAAATTAGCAATTGAATTAGGAGTAGATCAAGACTGCTGATCAACCGCAAGTAAAGTGGTTCATTACTGGAAAACGGAACAGGTAGACAATGCAAAGAATCTTGGCGCTATCACAAGTGGAGAAAATATTGATAAGGCGTGCCGCGGGAGCAGATTTTATGGGATGATGAATATATTAACCACAATTAAGGTGGATGGCTTGATTTTGACTTGTGGTACTACATGACGCAGTGCTAAATTAGGAAGATTAGGAAGAATCTTGAACTGGGGACTATACACAACCCTAAATCAGAGACAGTTACAACAAACGATAAACAAACAGTTCAAGAATTTAAAAGGAAAGAGATTCAAAAGTTGATGATGCAGGATCAATTCCTTACCAATCAGTAAGATTGATTTGAAGGAAGAGGTATCGTAGAAACTTCAAGTAGCATTAGATCAAATTATCAAATTAAAACCAGGCATTGCGCCAAAGGACAATGTTAAGACAGTTGCAATCTCTGTGCTTCTTGGGACCTGGAGTTAAAGTTCAGTCCATTGTGGCTACTGGAGCATTTGTTGTTGCTAAATATTAAATAATCTTATATAATGTGTATAAATTACGGATGGGTTTTTCTGTTCAGTAATTTAAAATATAAAAAATTAATAATAAATTTTAAATATACTTGCAATTTTGTAAAAATTATTGTATAATAATATGTGGTTTATAATCATGCTCACGTCATACAAAGTAAATATAACCAAAGACAGTAGGTGATTTTGTTACTTTAAACCCTACCAGTAAAATATTGTACAAATAGATAAAATTAATAATAGATATTTTTATATTATATAGACTGTGTTTTTGTTTCAGGGTTTTATTATAAGAATTGAGAATAGATTGCCTTGGCACAAGAAAAATTAGAAGTTGTAAAAAGTCTAGTTGAAAAATTAAAAAGATGCAGCGGTGTTTGACTGATTCGAGGATTAGTGTTAAATGAAGATACTGAACTTCATGCAAAAGTACTAGAGGAAGCAGAATTAGAATATTTTATTTACACAAAACAGATTATTAAAATATGGCATTGAAAGAAGCGGGGTTGTACAGGTGTTGATGATTTATTGGAACTACATGTTCATGATGGGGCCTAGAGATGGGTTACCATCTAAATTAGTTTTTTTGATTTTGAAAAAATTAAAAGATAGATGCTGGTAAGGTGCTGGATTACACTAGAGCTGGAAGAGGTTAGGTATCTACTGTTGGCTAAATTACCATCTGAGATGGGTGCACTTGGTCAGGTGCTTTTGGATTGTTGTCTCGCCAGTTAGAATGTTGAAAGCTGTGGCATTGACAAATGTTGCAGGAACAAAGGGAAGCGCGAAAGAATGAATAATTGAATGAAAATATTAATAAACTAAAATAATAAAATAAAACAAATTAAAGAAAGAAAATTAGGAGGAAATAAAATAACGGCATTTAATAAAGAACAATCATAGAAGATTTAAAAGTATGTCTGTAGAGAATGAAAAGAAGTAGTTGGAAGTTTATTGAAGAAACATTTGAGTATCAGGGCTCAACCAGTAGCAGTTGCGAGGAGGGAGGCGGCCGAGTGAGAGCTAGTTTCGAAGAAAAGCTGAATGATGGTATATCTGCATGGAGGGAACTAAATTACTGAGTGATTAAAGAGCAAGAGGAATTACGACTAGACCCTAAAAGCAGTAAAGAATTAGTTGAAGCGCGGCGGAAGAAAGCGGTTAAAGAAGGAGCTTTCTAAAGAAGAAGTGTTTGAAGAAATTAAAAGTGCAAATTAGAAGTCAAGCAGGAGCAACTGTAGTTAGGTGGAAATAGTCAAAATCAAAATTAATAGTTAAGACACTCCAGACAGTACAGAGAGTGTCTTTTTCTACTCTCAAAACTTTAAGGTTGAACAGATTTCACGACTTTTTGTATTAATTTTTAGAGGATAAAAATAGGTCAGGCAAATTCCTTCTACAACAGTAACAATATGGCAGAAATCATGTATAAAGAGATATGGACATTGATGGTTGTTTTTAGGAAGGGTAAATTTGAGTTATTTTTAAATAGTTAAATTTGGAAAAAGTAGTTTTGGTATAACTTTAAGACCCGATACTAGAGGTTCGAAATCTTTAAAACAGAATATTTTAGTCTATTTTAGTTTTATAATACAGTGGAGTGTAATTTTATGGGTAAAAAGTTATATTGTATTAGATTTGATTTGGAATGCAGCAATTTTGCAGTTTCAGCAGGTTTGACTTAGCCATTTTGTGAGGAACAACTCACGTGGATGTCTAAATAACAAATCGAAATTATGAGAACATTTTTAGACGAGTCTTTAAATTCCTAGAGAGTTTATAAAAGTTTAATTTTTGATTTGAATTGATGAAGAATCTTTCTGTTCTATATGCTTTATTAGGAGGAATTTTTAAATGAACAAACTTGATAGGAGTATAGTTTCCAAAATAGACAGAGGGAAATGCTGCACTTCTTTTGTGGGAATTTCAGCGGAGTCTTATGAAGATTTTTGCAGGCAAAGTGCCACCTTCAAAAGAGAGAGAAAATAAAATAGGTCTGAGCGAGTCTTTTAATGGAAATTTTCCCATTGAGATCCAGCAATGGGTTTATTGAAATTAGAATACTTATGGTAGAAATTCATAGCAGTAATGAGCAGCTGCGTGACGTGGAATTGAACAGAGGTAAAACGTATGTTCTAGTCAGTCAAAAGTTAGATTGAAATTAACCTTTAACAAGAACAGGAGAAATTCCAGGAAACATTATGGATTCATTTTGAGATATGCGCACTATGCCATCTGATAAAGCAACGCTGGCAATCGTATGGTGCAGGAAAGAGTTGTTATTTCCTCAATTACACAGATCACCAGGGACTGCACTTTAACAAGGAATTGAATGTTGTGTATTCAAACAGGAAAAGATAGTGTTTGTGCATCATCCATATAAAGGAAACATGGCTTGATTTGGAAACCGACAAGAATGATGTTTTAAAATGTAAAATTGAGTGAAGAAAGAAAGTGTGCTGTTTTCCTTAAAGCAGTTGATCCATACTAACGAAGAAATTATGAATAATGAGCCTACAAGGAAGTGGAGTTAGCGAACTTTATTCAAATATGAAAGATACTGAACATGAAGAAGTTTTACGTTCAAAACTGGAGGGAAGTTTTGTAAGAGAAGAGATGTTTTGGATGAAGAAACTGCGAGAGTTTGTCGCTGAAGCCGAAGAAATCATCGACATGCCTGTTATTCATATGTGATAGATGCAAAGGTAGAAGAATCAGTATTTGGGAAGTAAAACCTGAAGAGATGAATAATTGCGACGCTGCGGCTACGCAGGCAGCACTAAAATGGTGATGGAAGGCAGTTTATCAGTCAGCTTTAGAAAATGACGCCCAGATTTGAAAGTAACTGTTGACAGTGCCAGGTCGCTTGTGAGCAGATGTTCTTTAAATCCGCAAAGATGCTCAGTTTGGCAGATGTTGGAAGGTCTCAAGTCACATAAAAGATTAAAAGCTGGGTCTTCCAGCAGGATGCTAATTATGTAATGACAAAGGAAGATGATCGGCAAAGCCTGGCTGAATGCGTGAAAATCTTGTAAGCGGAGAAGGATTATGATGACATTGATAATTTGTGCAAATGGAGAGCGTGTAAGAGCGTTTGGAGAATTGCTTTCTAAGCTTCAAATAAAAGGTCGAATGCTGATGTCTAAATGGTTAGGAGATGACAATCAAGATGTTACAGCACAGTGACTCCTAGAAGTTTGTTAAATACAAACACTCTAAATGCACCTTAATTCTCTGAGGTCTGGAAGTGGACGCTGTACAGATTTATGGATCAGTCAAATCCGTTATCTGAACTGACTCCATAAGAGAAGAATTTCTAGCGTTACGGACCTGAGGACTTTCGAGGAGATAGAGTGCAGGATTTGTGAGTTCGGGACGCTCATGAATTCGCAGTATTATGGAGAGAATCTGTCGCAATAGAGACTCCCAAGAAGAAGGACCAGATGATGTCATGGACTTATCGTCGCTTTCAACTATGGAAAGAGATTACAACATGCTGGATTTATTGAGACTCCGTTTGGTAAAATAAACGATGGAAGAAGCCGATTTTAATGATATTAGATATTTAGCGCGATGAAGAAGAAGATTATTTATCCCAGCTCCAAGCAGATACACACAGCACTGACAGCAGGATGGAGAGAATTTCTTGACTGGCGAGTGAAAGTTGTTTGCCGTTATGGGGGATGAAATTTGGTACATGACAAGTCAAAAGTTGATATTCTAGATGTATCGCCAAAACAATTTATTGTGTCTGTCGGCGGTGATACCATTATTTGGAACTACGGTGAGTGCCAATCGAGCGTCACGGGATCAAATATGCGACGCTCAAGCAGTAATACCTTTATTAGCAAGAGCACCTTATGCTGGAACTGGACTTGAAAGAAAAGTTGCCTTGTGGATTCAGGGCGGTCATGCCACATCAAAAGGCGGTTGGAACTGTAACTGTAGATGCAAAGAAAGATTGTGTAACTGATGAAGATGGAAAAGAATATTCTCATAGATTGCTAAACTTTGAGATCTAACCAGTCGATGATGTGTTACATCAAAAACCAATTATTGACTGGGAGATAGGACGTTCAAAAGGAGATATTATTGCGGATGGACCATCTACTGCAGGTGATTTAGCATTAGTGCAAAAATATCCTGCTAGCATTTGTAGCCTTGGGAAGGATATACCTTTGAAAGATGGAATCCCTTATTTCAGAGAGACTGTAGAAGATGATGTATTTGCTTTCAGTCCATATTGGAAGAGATCGACATCGAGCGAGAACTACAAGGAATTAGGTGATGAGGAGTACAGGGAAATTCCTGATGTTTCTGAAGCAGCCTTGAGAGATCTTTGATGAGAGCAGAATTACGCATAAGGAGACTCAGACACACGTAACTCCTGATGAGTATCCCCGTCGAGAGTAACTCCAGAGGGGAGACTGGACCGCCAGCGGAGAAGAAGGAGGAAACTGTACGTGCAGTCTTTGGGGAAAAGGCAAAAGATGTGAGAGATGCTTCATTAAGACTTCCTCCACATGGAGTAAGGTACTGCTGTAGATGTGCTTGAGCACTGTCTAAAGAAAAACGGAGATGACATGCTGGAGTAAATAGATTAATCCGAATTTGACATTGCTGAGCAGAAAATAATGGTTGGGGGATCTAAAATGTCTGACGCTGTTGGAAACAAAGGTAATCTCAAAGAGTATTGCCAATTGAAGATATGCTACATTTGGAAGTATGGTACACCAGCGACGTCTGTCTTAACCCACTTGGAGTGCCATCACGTACGAAGATTGGACAGGTAATGGAAGTTCACGGGACTTGCAATTGGAGGATATTGATAAACATATCGCAACGCCAGTAGCTGATGGTGCAAGTGAAGGCGGCGTAAAATTACTTGGAAGAAGGCGGATACAGCAGAACTGGTAAAAGCAAAACTAATTGAAAGCGGAAGAACGGACATGCATACCTGACAGTCCAGTAACAGTTGGTGATCGACATGTTAAAACTTCACCACTTGTCAGAAGACAAAATGCACGCCAGAGCAATCGGACCATATTCACTTGTTACTCGCATGACCACTTGGAGGAAAAGCCCACTGCGTGACACCAAAGACTTGGAGAAATGGAAGTTTGGGCATTGGGAAAGCCTACGGTGCATCACAAATATTTTACAAGAGTGCTTACAGTTAAATCAGATGACATCAGCGAAGAACAAAACTTATGAAGCGATTGTAAAAGGACAAGAAAATGCCAGAAGCAGATGCTCCAGAATCATTTAGAGTATTAATTAAGGAATTCCGTCACTTTGGACTAGATGTACTTTCTTATGATAAAGAGATCTGGAACAAATTGAGTTAGATAAAATATGATGCTTAGTGGGAGAGAAATATTTTTGGGCAGACTGAAATTTGCATATAAATTTTAGTTTACAAAACATAGTAGGAGAAAAAGTTTTCCCACTTCTTTTACTTTTCAGTGGAATAAAAGAATTGAGGAGTCTTATTAAATGAGTATAAAGAGATTTTGACAGTATTCAAAATAAAATTAGCATCATGAAAAGATTTTGGAATGGTCTTGTAATTTGTGAAATTACAAAAGCCGAAACAATAGAATTATATAGAACATTAAAGAGACTAGAATGGACGGATTATTCTGTGAGGAGACATTTGGGCCATCTAAGGATTATATGAGTGTGCCTGCAGGAAGTATGAGAATGCGTATAAAGGCATGGTGTGTGAAAATGTGGTGGTGAAGTGACAGCTCAGAGGTTGGGCAGTGAAAGAATGGGACGTATACTAAACTTGCATACACCGATTGCACATATCTGGTATTCGAAGGTAGTGCGCAATAACAATGGGTCTTTGTTGGGGATTAGCACTGAAGGAGGTGGAGAGTCAGTTTTATATTTTTCCAAGATATATTGTAACTGGATCCTGGAGAAACCATGCGACCTTGAGCCAAATTTTGACAGAAAGAGGCCACAAATTGCATGAAGAAGTCTGATTTAGGTGAGTTTACAGCAAAATGGGTGCTGAAGGAGTTTTAACCTTACTTGAGGAAATCGATTTGCATGAATTGGAAAGTAAACTTCAAAATGAGATGGATGTGGAACAGTCTACACAAGAAGAAAAGTTATAAAAAGATTTAGAAAAGTAGTAAGAGATTTGATAGAAAGTTTCTGGAAATAGACCTTGAATGGATGATTTTAACTGTACTGCCAGTTATTTCCAGTTTGCGATTTAAGACCGATGGTTTCACCAGTTAGATGGTGGAAGATTTGCTACTTCTGACTTGAATGATTTGTATAGAAGTAGTAATTAATAGAAATATCGAGGCCTTAAAGAAATTGATGTCACAGCGAAATTGTAATAAAAATGAGAAAGAGAATGTTGCAGCAAGCGCGTGGATGCGTTGATTGATAATGGTGAGACGTGGAAAGCCAGTTTGTTGAAATCAAAGCAACAGGAATTAAAACTCACTCTGATTATGTTAGAAACAAGCACGCTTTTTAGACAAAAGTCTATTGGGAAAGCGTGATGGATTGATGATCTCAGGAAGATCGGTTGTTGTCGTTGGACCAAGCCTTTGAAAATGAACTCAGCGTGGATTGCCTAAAAAGATGGCGCTTGAGCTGTATAAGCTATTTTGATGAGAGAGGCTTTGTAAAAGGAATTGGCTTCAAATATTAAAGTTGCTAAGAAAATGGTTAGTTGTGAAGAGGTAGAAAATGTATGGAGATTGATTGAAGGAAATTATTAAAAATCACCCAGTACTGGGAATCGTGCCCGACATTACATGAGACTTTCGTAATTCAAGCATTTGGCCAATTTTGATAGAAGGAAAAGGCTATTAGACTGCATCCGCTTGTATGTTCTGCATTTAATCGCAGTTTTCGATGAAGTGACCAAATGGCGGTTCACCTCCCATTGGCTGTCACAGGAAAGCGCAGATGGAGCAAAATTACTTGCTTATGCTTGCAACCTGCAACATTATAGGCACATCAAATGGTGGACCAACAGCAGTCTCGCCACAAGATATGGTACGTGGGATGCGTATTATATGTACAAAAGAGAAAAAAGGTTCAATGGGAGAAGGAAAACTGTTTTCTAGCAGAAATCAATTAATTACTGCTTATCAAAATGGAAAAGTGTCTGTTCATGCTATAGTGAAAGTTAGAGTAGATGGTAATTTGATTGAAACAACGCCAGGAAGATTGATGTTTAACCTGATCTTGCCAAAGAAGTTAGGAAATTATGGAATTACGTTTGGTAGATTGAAAAATCTGATCGCTGAACTTTATAAGAGATATGGATTTGAAAAACTTCAAAATTACTGGATGATATTAAAGAGTTTTGGATACCATTACGGTACACTTGCTGGAATTACAGTTGGAATTAGAGATTTGAAGATTCCTGAAACTAAGAAGGAAATACTTGAAAATGCTGAAAAAAGTGTGGCAGAAGTTGAGAAGCAATATAAAGCTGGAGAAATTATCAATGAAGAAAGATACAGAAAACACAGTGGGTATTTGATCGAGAAAGTACTGAAAAAGTAACAAAAGATATGATGGATAGCTAGTCACTTTAATCCAGTTTACATGATGCGCAAATTCAGGGAGCCAGAGGGTCAATTGCGCAAACGCGTCAGGCACGGTGGAATGCGTGGACTTATGGCGGATACGCAAGGTAGAGATCATTGGAAATGCCGATTAAAAAGCCAACTGGGGAAGGTCTCTAACATCTTGGGAGATTCTTTATGTCCAAGTCATGGAGCGAGGAAAAGGTCTTTCTCGATACAGCATTAAGCAAACGGCGGATTCAGGATATTTGACAAGAAGGCATTGTATACTTTCGCACAGTTATTATGAAAGTCATGATGACTCGGATGTGAACATGGAATTGTCGTAACGAACTTGATGGATGCTGGGGAAGTTATCGAAAAGTAGTAAGTGAAAGAGTTTATGGGAAGAGATTTGGCGACAGATTTGTTCATAATGGAGAAGTTATTGCGACTAGAAATACGCTGATTGATGAATTGATTAAAAGATTGAAGGAGTGGATGTTCGTGAGTGGAATTAGAACCTTTTGACATGCAGGGATTGGAAAAGTTTGAAGAAATGTTATGGATTGGATCTTTCTAACCATAAGGAAAATCTTTGAAAAGCGGTTAGATTGTGCGGCTCAATCAATTGGAGAACCTGGTCACGAACACAATGCGTACTTTCCATACTGGAGGAGTTACCTAGCAGCTTCAGTTCAATCTGACTATAAGTCGGATATGTGCTGGAAAAGATTAAGTTTAGAGGTATTTCTACACTTTTAGATAAAAGAAGGAAAAAGAAATCGTTGTTTCTACCAAAATGGAGCGTTTAACTAATAGGAAAAGCATAGATATGAAATTCAATCTGGTTCAATTTTACATGTAAAAGATGGAGATGAAGTTAAAAAGGACAAATCCTAGTTGAATTTGATCCTTATCAAACGCCATAATTATTACATCTGAAAAGAAGGTGAAAGTAGAATGAGATATGTTATGTGAGAGAACATTGACGTAAAATATGGGTTACTGAAAAAGTAAAGCCCGTATAAAAACCTGTGGAAAGCGACGATGTAAACCCTAGAATCATAATTTACAGATGACAGAAAAGAGTGGAATATGCAGTTCCTTATGGACATATTTAATGGTAAATGAAGGAGATCATGTTAAAAAGGTCAAACTATTACAAAAATCTTGAAAAGAAAGCAGGAAGGAAATAAAAGAATATCACTGGAGGTCTTCCTCTTGTGCAAGAAATTGTTTTGAGCAAGAAATCTAAAAGGAAAAACTATCTTGTCAGAATTTGCAGGGCGTGTTAGTATTCTCGGATGAGAAGAAAAAGGGATGAGATTAATATTGATTGAAGATCCTGAAACTGGAGGAATTAATTCAAGAATATACAGTTCCTGTGGGGAGAACATCTGGTTTAGCTCAACTAACGTAAATGCTGATTGAAAAAAGGTGCTAAAAATTACAGATGGACCAGTTTCGCCTCACGATATTTTTGAGAAATTAAAGGGCTTCGTGGAAGCACAGCAATTTATCTTGGAATCAGTGCAGCAGGTTTATCGTGAACAAGGAGTTGCAGTTAATGACAAAACATATTGAAATAATCGTAAAACAAATGTTCCATTAAGATTAAGGAAAGCTGGAGATTCATTATTCCTTGAAGATGAATTAATTGATAAGAAAATTGTGGAGACGTGAAAATGAAAAACTTATTGCAAATGGAAAAGCGATCCTGCAACACGAGACCTGTAATACAAAGGTATTACACAAAAGCGGCAGTAAACACAGAAAGTTTCATTTCTGCATCATCATTCCAAGAAACAACAAAAGTTCTTGCAAATCTTGCAGTTGAAGGAAAAACAGATCAGACTTGAAGGGCTTAAGGAAAATGTAATTATTGGTAGAAAATACCAAGGGAGGTACTGGTTTCAAAGATTACAAATATCTGGATGCGACTTTGAAGAAAGTGATATTGCCGAAGAGGGGAAAGTGAAACAGAGGCAGGGAGACTGATGCGGATGGAATAAATGAAGAAATTGAAACAGTTTCAGATTTATCGGATGAATTAGTAGAAACTGTGGAAAATTCAGAAGAAACAGAGTTTAATAAGAATTAAATTAGGTGACTGGCAAAATCTTTGTAAATTAAGATAATTTGTCAGTTCTATTTGAAAATGAAAAATGCTTATGCTAAATTCCATTATAAAGTGAGAAATCTGCTGTTAGATGGAAAATAGTTTTCAGATTTAGAAAATAGGAAAATAAATTGGATGAATAGGGGAATTTATAAATATAGATTTCCCTATTCACTAAAAATAAAAGGTGGTTTCTTAATGAAAGGAGAAAGACATTTATCGTTTCAGGGCCTTCAGGCTCAGGAAAAATCAACAGTCACAAAATTAGTAAGATAGATTAAATATCCCATTATCAATATCAGTATGCAACTCGCAAGCCAGAAATGGAGAAATCGATGGAAAAGATTACTTCTTCTTAACTAAAGGAAACTTTTTGAACAAAAATAAAAATGATGAATTTTATGAATATACCAAATGTTCACAGCAATTATTATGGAACATTAAAGGAAGTTGTGGAAAGCAACTTGAATAAAGGATTAAATGTAATTTTTGAAATTGATGTTCAAGGTGCATTAATTGCGAAGGAAAAGAAAAAGATGCTGTTTTGGTGTTTTTCGTACAAAGGATATGGAACACTTGAAAAAGGCTTCGCAATAGAAATACTGACAGAGAGAGTTATTCAGACACGTTTGAAAAATGCATTAAAAAGATCTGGGTATGATACGATTATACAATAATAAATAATGATATTGAAGAATCTTGCAGGAATTAATAAAATATTAATTTGTAAAGTTAATATCAAATTCTAAAAATAATAGGAGAAATTATGAAAAGGATAACAATGAGATGAATTATTGACTAAAGTACCTAATAAATACAGACTTGCAATTATTTCAGGAAAAATTGCAAGAATTGCTAAAGGAAAGACCAAAATCAGAAATAATGGATGGAGTTTTTAAGGACATTATGGAAGATGGAATAGTGAGTTATTAGAGAAAAGGATGGAAGAAAACGAAGAAAGAAATTAAAAAGATTTATTTGGAAAGTATTGACTATTTAAAAATACACTATACTAATAGTGTAGGGTATTTTTAGTGACTCGTTTTGGAGGAATAGAATATAATGTTTTACAGTATACAAAAGTTAATTGACAATCTGGACATCGTTCAAGTGATTGGTGAAATATGTTAATTTGAAAAAAGGCAGGTTCAGATTATAAAGGGTTATCTCCGTTTAAGGAGGAAAGAATACCTTCCTTCACAGTCAGTCCAGTAAAAATATTTTTAAAAGATTTTGAGTACTCAAATTGTGAAAATGTAATTTCATTTTTATATGAAAATTAATGACTATTGGATTTGTTCAAGCAGTGGAGGAATTGTCACAAAGAGTATAATATTCCGCTTAAGAAAAATAGGGATATGGGGCAGTTAATCAGGAAGCTGAGAAGAAAAAGGCTGTCAATAGAGATATTTTGGAGAATAATGAAGGAAGATCAGATATTTTTAGGAAAAATATTGAGAAGTATGATGAAACATTGGAATATATGAAGGAGAGATTTTTTCGCTGGAGGAAATAAAAAAGTTTGGAATTGGATTTGCTTCAAGTTCACGAGATGATTTATTTCAATATTTACTAGAAAAAGATTTTCCAGAAGAGAAAAATAATGGAACTGGGACTTGCCAAAAGAAATGAAAATGGAGAAATCTATGACAGTTTCAGAAATAGGGTAATTTTTCCAATTTACAATGCGGATGCCCAAATTGTTGGATTTGGAGGTCGTATAATTGAGAAAAATACTAACTTGCCTAAATATCTTAATTCTCCAGACTCGCCTATTTTTAAAAAGGAAATGAGACTTTTTGGAATAAAGTACCGAGGGAAAAATAATAGGAAAAAAGGTTTTGCAATGCTGATGGAAGAGTTATCTTGGCGTGCTGACAGCCCAGAAACATAGGTTTGAAAAATGCAGTAGCAAGTCTTGGAGACAGCATTTACCGAAGAACAGGCGGAACTTTTGAAGAGATATACAGATAAGGTGCTGATTTCGTATGATAATGATGAAGCGGGAAAAAATGCTATTGTAAAAGCTGGATATATTTTGAAAAAATATGATTTTGATGTGAAATGTCTGGTTATGGATGGAGTGAGAAAAGGATCCTGATGAGTTTTTGAGATGGGGAAAAAGGGCTTTTTATAGAGTTGTAAAAATCAGAAGAAATTTTTGACTTTTGACAAGGGAAAGACTTTCAAAGGATTTGGATCTGAATAATATAAATGGCGAGAAAAAGTTTATTGAAAGGTTAAAAGCCATTTTTCAAAATATCACGAATAATCTTAGTAAAATCTATATTTACAGCGATTGTCAGTTAATTTTTGGAATTAATGACTTTGTATTGGAAGAATCGCAAAAATATATCAGTTGAAACTTCAAAAAGAAAAGAAAAAGATCGTGAAAACCAGAAAGTCCAGTATAAAAAGTTAAAAGGAAGACTTGAATATTGCATTGGAAGAACAGACACTTATGTACATTCTGGAATTTTACTGATTCTGAAAGGAAAAAGATGCGAAGAAATTGTTAAATAAGGAATTCAGCCATTCTTTGTTTAATGAGTTGATTAAAAATTTGAAATTAAACTTTTGATATAGTACAGAGCATTAAAAATGATATTAGTGAAGAAAGCAGGGAAAGCTGTAACACAGTTAAAAATTACGGGCAGATAAGATGATATAAGTATAGGGACAGTTGACTTTTAAAGATAGATATTTTATGGAAGTCTATTCTGGATGGTTTGAGCAGGAAAATAAGAGAGAAAGTAAAAAATCAGAAGAAGAAAATAATAAAATAGTTGAATTAAAAATTGTTGTTAAAAATGAAAATGTTAATAAAATTGAGGAAATAAAGAAAGTATATGATGAATTTATATTGATAAGGAGACTGGGTTATGTCTGATAAAAACAAAATTTAAAAATAGTCTCATAAATTTTTATAAAACAGAGCACGAGAGCAAAAAGTTGTGAGTTACGAAGAAATAAATTCTGTTTTGTCTATTGGATTTTCAACTGATTGATCAGTTAATAGTGACTGATGATGGTGTTCAAATCTGAGATACTATAAAGGAAAAGGAAAGATTTAGTTAAAAGTTCCTGAATCTCTGGAAGATATTGAGAAAATGGAATTATCAGATTTTGAGGATTCACATGATGAATTTGTAGAGAGTGAAATCGAGCGATTCGAAGTGGATAAATTATTGCCAGACAGATCTATTGAAAATGGCTGAAAAGTATGGATGTGGATGAGCCAATAAAAATGTATTTAAGGAAATTGGGCAAATTCCGTTGCTTTGCATTATGAAGAGGAAATCGATTATGCTCAAAGAGTTTTAAATGGAGAAGAGGAAGCCAAGCAGAAATTAATTGAATCAAATTTAAGACTTGTTGTCAGCATTGCAAAAACATACTAATCGTGGACTGAAAATGCTGGATTTAATTCAGGAAGGGAATATGAGGGCTTATGAAGGCTGTGGAAAAATTTGAATATGAAAAAGGGTTCAAATTTTTCAACTTATACAACTAGTGGATTAGACAGGCTATAACACGTGCAGATTGCAGATCAGGGAAGAACAATAAGAATACCTGTTCATATGATTGAAACGATTAATAAAATTAAAAAGGAAAAGCAGAATAATTCTTCAGGAAACTGGAAAGGAACCAACTGCAGAAGAACTGGCTAAAAACTTGGCTTTGCCTGTAGAAAAGGTAAAAAGTATTCTTGAAATGAATCAAGATCCAATCTCGCTGGAAACTCCAGTTGGAAGTGAAGAGGATAGTGAACTTGGGGATTTTGTGGAAGATGACAAATTTTGCAAATCCTTATGATGCGACAACTAGAGTCCTTTTCAAGGAACAGAACGATGAGGTGTGAAAAACATTGAATGATCGTGAAGAGATGGTACTTAGATATGAGATATGAGGCTGGATGATGGTTCTCAAAAAGACTTTGGAGGAAGTTGGAAAAATCTTTAAATGTAACGAGAGAGACGTATCAGACAGATTGAGATAAAGGCATTAAGAAAAATTAAAGACATCCGAGCAGAAGATTGGGAGAGATTATAGGGTAAAAAGTTATTATTTAAAGCTCCTTTTTCCCAGATATATTTGGCATAAAAATATTTAAATGGGTTAAATAAATCTAATTTCTGGAACTGTATGTCATAAATAAAATAACAAATAAGGAGAAATGAATGTTATTTTTGAAGATATTAGGAAGAAGGGAAGTTTTAGTTTCGAGAAAATCATTGAAAATTACACAATGAGTGATGATGAGTTTTGAGTTTCTAAAATTTATTCATCTGGAAAATGTTCCTGAAGTTAGAAATTCGACTGTGGAAGTGATTTTTATTGTGCTGGAGGATGAAAATGTTTTTGTTGCGGAAAAAGACATTATAAAGTCATATTTGGAAAATATAAAGGAGGAAAAATATGAGGAATCTGAGAAAAAAGAGCGAGAGTGAAAGGGAAAAATGAGGAATTAATTGATAAGTATTTGAAAATCGCTGTAAAGGAAAGTCTGCTTTATTCAAAATATGGATTTTCATTTTTAGATACAGTTTCAGGAGGCTACCTAGGAATTATGTCAGGCTGAATACTATAATCAAATTATGGAAATTACAAAGGCCTGAATTTTTATAAAAATTTTGCTGTAAAATATATTTTTGGAATTTCGAAGGAATTTATTAAAAGATATTAAATCTTCAGAATTATCATGTATTTTTGTATTTGAAGGTAAAAGTTGATAAAAGCATGGGACTTTCAATGGAGAAATAAGCAGGCAGATGAATGTTTCAACAGAATATATTGAGCATTTGGAAATGCTGTTTGATGAAGTTGAGCCTGAAGAATTGATGGAAAAATACGCAAGTATTTGAAAAAGGCGATAAAATTACACAAATGTATATTTTAGAAAAATATTCCGAAAAATTAAATTATTTGGATGAGCAAATTTTAGTCATGACTTACGGACTTGATGATAAAGTTTATACAGAAAAGGAAAGTGAGAGGTCATTGAATATTGCAAACACAATGTGAAAATCTTAAAGGAAAAGGCGCTTAATAAACTTTCCATTGATATGATGAGAAATGATTTTTGTGGAAAAATGAGAAGAGGCAAATTCATACGGTAAAATTAATAGAATTTTTAGAAATTGGGTTCTGAAACAAGGAGATTTGTTTGCTTGTGAAAAATATAGCAAAGTTTAGTTTGAAATTGAATTCAAAAACTATGATTGTTTTAAGTATATATGATTTTTAATAGTTTAATTTTTGAATGGATTCGAGTATAAAATGAAAATACTTGATGTAAAAAGGTTGAGAAGATAGGGAAAAAGTTATAAAAATAGAAAAACTATGAAAGAAATAAAAATTATGAAATTATGGCAAAATAATGGGAGAACTGCAGACAATTTTCAGTCCGAAAAATAGCGGAAGAATGGGATAATGTTGGAGGCTTCTTGTGGAGGATAACACTAGAAATAAATAAAGTCCTATTTTGCTTGGATGTGACAGAAAGGCTGTGCAAGGCTGTGGACAACAATGTGGATTTGATAATTTCACATCATCCAGTTATTTTCAGGATTGAAGAAAATTACAAATGAAACTGTGCATGGGAGAAAAATTTTTAAAACTGATAGAAAATAAAAATAGCAGTTTATTCAATTCATACAAATTCAGATTTTTGCAATAAATGGGCTAAATGATTTTTATAATGGATAAATTGAATTTAGATGGTGAAAAATAATTTTTAATGAACATGAATTTGAAGATTATAATCCGATAAAAGAATCAAAATGGAGACATGTTCATAGCGGACTTGCCAGAATTAAAATATTAAATGAAAAATGAAACTTGGGGTTTAATAGAAAGAATAAAAGGATTCGCTTGGGATAGGTATATGTGAGATATGTTGGGAATAAAGAGTTCTTATGTGAGAAAAGATTGGGCTTGTTACAGGTGGCGGAAGTTCGTTTATGTACGAAGTGGCAAATAAGATAGATGTATTTTTAACTGAGAGTTTGAGATACCACAGAGGCTCTGGATGCTTTGGAGGAAGGGCATATTTTTAGTTGATATTGGGCATTTTGAAAGTGAATATCTGTTTGTAGATATGATGGAGCAGGAAATGGGAGAAATTTTTAAAGGAGAAATGATCAGCATTTTGAAGATGAAGTATTTAAGTTAGGATAAAAATTACTTTAAAAAGATAAAAAGAAGTCTAAAAATATACTAAAATTAGCCATTTTGAATATTTAAGACAAAGTGCTATAATACCTATATATAATTTCAAAAATTTGGTGATCAAAATACTTAAACTTGGGAAAATTTAGAAAATTTTTACATAATTTAACAGGAAGAGTCTACGACTTTCTGTAAGTGAGATTATTTGGATTAATAAGATTATATGAATTTAAAGTTTGAGGATTATGATTTTGGAGGAATTTACCGTAGTTTTTGGAAACAAATAATGAAAAAGGAAGGTATATTTTATGACAAATATAGCAAAAGAGCGAAAAGCAGGATGGTATAGCAAGTTTAAAAGCCTTTGGGCCTGGTATTCTTATGAGCTTCGGCGGCTATTGGGGGATCTCATATTGTGGCATCTACTCAAAGCGGGTGCATTATACGGATGGCAACTGGCAATTAGTGTAATTTTAGTAAATATTTTTAAATATCCGTTTTTCGTTTTGGAACTCAATATACTAGAAAGAAAGAAATCGTTAATTGAAGGTTATGAGGAGAAAAAGGAAAGATTTATTTATGGTATTTTCATTATGAATATATTTTCTCAGCAATTATTAATATTACTGCAGTGAGGTATTTTGACAGCACAATTTTTGGCAAATATCTTGAAATTGACAATTTTACCTAGTCTTACACCTGCGACGATGGCTTCAATGATTAATATGCTTACTACAATTGTTCTTGTGGGATCGCTTGCAATGATGATATTTGGAGGTTATAAGCTTCTAGACAGTTCATCGAAATTTATTGTTGTTTCATTGACAATAGCGACAGTTGTTGCTGTTATTATAGCATTATTTAAGCATCACCCTATGGCGCCGAATTTTGTAGCTCCATCTCCATGGAAATTAAAGGCATTGCCATTTATCATATCATTGATGGGATGGATGCCTGCACCGATTGAGATTTCAGCAATTAATTCGATGTGGACTGTTGAAAAGCAGCATGAAATGAAAGTGCCACGTAGTACGATGCTTGACTTTAATGTAGGTTGTTTTGTTACAACAATATTAGCCTTTGTGTTTTTAGCGCTTGGAGCATTGATTCAGTATGGTACAGGAACTGCGATTAAAGGAGCAAGTGCAGCTTATATTACTCAATTTATAAAAATGTACTCAAGTGTAATTGGAAACTGGTCTGGACTTCTTATTGCATTTATCGCATTTATGTGTATTTTTGGTACGACAATTACAGTTGTGGATGGTTATTCACGTGCAAATGCTGAAACTTTACGTTTGATTCGTAAGCAAAAGGAAATAACAACTGCACATTTCAATACTTGGATGATCGTAACTGTAATTTTAGCAATGATTATAGTATTTTTCTTTTGCTGGAAATGTGGCTGCAATGATGAATTTTGCGATGATATTTTTCATTTTGTTTCATGCTCACGTTTATTCTTATGTTTAATTTCTCACTTGTTAAAGATAACAGTAAATTACCTGTCTGGCTATGGTTTTTGTCAGTTGCGGGATTGTATATTTAGCAGGATTCACAATATTTTTCCTTGTTTATTTATCAGAATTTTAAAATAAATAAAAATAATGTATTTTTAAGTCAGGATTTTTTCCCGATTTTTTCTTTTTATACTGCTTTCCTATTTAAGTAGTGAACTATCTATAAATTTCCTTGAAAAGAATAAAGAACATACAAAATAGAACTTCTATTTTTAAATGAGTTTAGTACAATCCTAATTTTACTTAGGCTCGTTATTAGTTTTACTGAGTATGTTTTAATGGCAATAAATTGAAAAATAAGTTTGATGTTATATATATTATGATATAATGTTCTTTAGAAAAATTATCAGATATGAAAAAGAGGAAAAGAAAAGGAAATGAGAAAAAGTAAAAATTGGCATTAAAAAGTATGAAATGGTGTTGTCTATGGCATTTTTGGCTATGTCAGCGTTTCTCATTTGCTGATGGCGAGAATTATCATGATTACAAGGCATTGTTAATTGGAGATGTAAATGGAAATATAAAGGAAGACAACAGTTTAGCGGTTCGACCTTTGGCATCAGTTACAAAAATTATGACATCAATATTGACATTAGATAAGAAATAAAATCGAGGGCAAATTTCATACGATGATAGAGGTAACAGTTTCATCAAAAAGCGGCTGCAGTTCATATAGGGAGTAAAATTGACTGCTGGAAAACAGTATACAGTAAAGGGATTTGTTAAAGGCTACAATTATAAAGTCATCAAATAATGCTGCTTATGCACTTGCTGAATATGTGGGAGAGATGTGCCGAGTTTTGTACGTTCAATGAATGAAAAAGGCAAGAGTTGTAAAGCTAGATTCGCTTGAGATATTGTTCTCCAAACGGATTGCCGCCCTAGTTATGCAGGTTCTTGCATGGATCAGGGAAATGCACGTGATTTGTATAAATTAGGCCAAATAACGTTAAAAAGATTATAGCGATTATTTAAATTTTTCAAAAAATAAAGTAGATTACATTGACAATGGAAATACAAAAGTGACTTCTACAAATACTCTTTTTGGGAAATGTGCACAAAGGAGTGAAGCGGATTAAAGACAGGTTATCACGATCTTGCAGGTTCAAATATTGTATTGACGGCAAATAGGGCGCGATGATAGAATGATGAGCTGTCATTTGAGGTTCAAATCATGCGAAGGATAGAAATGCAATTGGGGCAAGAGAAATAAATGATTATTATATGGATGGATGTACAAGAAAAATAGCGAAACAATGTATGCTTATACAGAGCAATAATAATGGAAGTAATAACAGCAATAAAATAAGCGTAATCATAACAATGAGCCAAAAATAGCAATAGTGATGGTTTCAATAATGATAATGGGTCCAATAATAACAGTAATGCTGAAAATATGACACTGATCAGGAAGGGCAATAAAAATAGAAGCAGTTCTTTAATTCAATTTTTGGTAAAATAATAATAATCCAGCAAGGAAAAATAGAAAATTATAAGTAGAAATGATATAGTAGCAGTAGCAAAAATGGTGAAAATAAATATAATTTATATCCTACAAAGATGTGGAAATAACTGCAACTCAACAGCCAGATTTGACTTATACGGTAAAAGCTTGAATCCTGGAGTGAATAAAAAATAGCAGGGGTAAAATTAGTAGGAACTTATGTTGCAACTGATGGAACGCTGACGTATAGTGGAGAATTAATTATGAAATAATAAAAGAGCTGTTTTATAACTGGCTCAATTTATTACTATTAAAATAAATGGATAACGGAAAGGAAGAAAAATGTCTATCAGGTATTTGATTCAGGAATTGGAGGCTTACTGTATTAAAGGAAATTAGAAAAGTTTGCCAGATGAAAAAATATATTATCTTGGGGATAGGCAAGAGTTCCGTATGGAGAAAAAGACAAAAAGAAGTGATTATAAGATATTCAAAGGAAATTGTTGAATTTTTGCTGGAAAAAATGTGAGGCGCTATTGTAGTACTGTAATACAGCCACTGCACTTGCATTAAAGATTGAAGGAAACTTTTAAAAATTCCGATTATTGAGTAGTGAAAGTCTGGGGGCGAGAACGGCGATAGAAGCGACAAAAAATGGTAAAATCGGTGTAGTGGAACGAAGGCGACTATACAGTCTGGAAAAATATGAAGGAAATAAAACTTTTAATAAAAAGTGAGGTGCTTCAAAAGACGCCCGCTTTTTGTTCCGGCGGTGGAAGAGGGATTTTAAGCGGTAGGCTGGTAAATCAAATAATAAAAACGTATCTTGATGATTTTAAGGGGAAAGTAGATACTTTGATATTAGGATGTACTCATTATCCTTTGTTAAAAAGATGCTATAAGTAAAATTTATCCAGATATAAAAATTGTAGATCCAGCGAAAAACAGAAACTTTGGATTTGAAGGAAATTTTGAGACAAAAATGAATTTTTAAAAATGATGCGAAAAAGATGAGAAGTAAAATATTATGTGACAGATGGAGCAGGGAAAAATTTAAGGAAATTGGAATTATGTTTTTGGAGGAAGATATTCCAAAAGTTGAATTAGTAAAATTATAGATGTTATTTATCGAGAAGTTAGAATAAATAAACGGAGTCTTATTTTTATTAAATAGAGAATATAAAAATGGAGAAAAAAGGTGTAAATGTTTGAATATATTTCAGGAAAATTAGCAATATAGATTATGTTGCATTAGAAATAAATGGATTGGCATATAAAATTCATATATCGTTGAAAACATTTGAAAAATAGGAAATATTGAGGATGATGAAAAAGTATATATTTTTTTACGAATGTGAAGGAAGATGATATTTCGCTTTATGGGTTTAAAACACAAAAATGAAAGAGGAACTGTTTAAGGCTTTGATAAGCATAAGCGGAGTAGGGGCCAAAACTTTGCAATTGCGATATTATCGACTTTTTAATATGAGGAAATTATTGAAATTGTTACGGAAGATGAGTCTAAAATTTTACAAAGAGTTCAGGGCTTGGAATAAAAAGGCTCATAATACTGGATCTAGAAGGATAAAGTGATAGATATGTCGAAAATGCTTGAAGAAACTAGCAATCTATCGAACGGAAAAACTGATAACTTCAAATCCTTTGATCCTAAAAATTTCACTAATGAAGGAAGATCTAAAATTAACCTTGGAATCTTTAGGATATACCAAATACTGATATTTCCAAATGGATAAAAGATAGTGAATTGGCTCAATTAAGGGATATTAGCGAGGCTATAAAAAATGGTTCTGCAAAGATTCAAAATAAAAATAGTTTTGCAAAAATGTTGAGTCCTTTTGGTTTTACAAATAAATATGATATAAAAAATGTACCTTTTAAACTGCTTTAAAAGTAGGTTTTTAGGTACATATTTTTAACTAAAAAATCTTTCTAATCTTATCACTTAAAAATCAAGGAACAGATTTAGTAGTAATTATTTACCATGTTTTTACCATAGTCTTTTATTATTTCTTTTTCTTGAGAAATTTTGCAGTTCGTTTCTTTTTCTGGTTTTTATTAGTTGATTTTTCTTTTGGTTGAACGATCATCGCTTTTTGCTTTGGATTTTTGGGCTTGGGCGGCATGGCGAAAGATACAATTGATATTCCTAATTCCCAAAATTGCAACCATAAAAGTATTTTTCATATTCATATTAATCATCTCCATTCAGATTTATCTTTATTTTGTTTTGTTCTATCTCTTCTTGAACAAATATATAATATCATTTAATTTTGACCAAAAAATATGTAGAAATTTATGACTTTTTGTTGAAATTTCAAATTATTTATTTTAAAATTAAATTAAAAATATATTGACAAAATATAAAATAGTATTATTTAATTAATTAAAATATGAGTTAATAAAAAGGAAAAAATGAATTATTATGAAGTGCTAGGGTGTATCTAGAAAATGCTGATATTTCGAAATAAAAGAAAAATATAGGAAATTGGCGATGAAATATCATCCAGACAGGAATTCTGGGGATGAAAATGCTACCAAGAAATTTCGGAGGTAACTGGAGGCTTATGAGGGTTCTTGGGGATGAAAAGAAAAGGGAAGAGTATGACTGTAAAGAAAAAATGTTCAGAGTCAAAGAAGAAATAAGAATAGAAAGGAAAATGTCAAGGATAAATTTTCTCAAAATGACTTTACTTTTGGAAGGGATTTTTAAAAGTGCTAAAGGAAATGAGAGGATGTTTGAAAATAGTTTTAGGATGGATAAAAGGGGGAGAGAAAAGGGCAAGGTCGGAAAAAGAGAATATTAAAAGTAGATTTGATCAGTTTTTGATGTAAAGAAAAATAATGATAATTTGGGGTAACTTTATAAATTTTTATAAAGAAATTTTTGAGTTTAATATTATTAAAAAGTATATAAATTTATGTTTTAAGTAAAAATAGTCATAGTTTTTGAGTTCAGTTTTAAAGGCAGTTTTACTATAAAAAGATAAATTGAGGGAAGGAAAAAAGGAAATGTTATGGGGAATTAGAAGATTTTTGTCAAATTTTAGAAGTATTTTTAGGCAGCCGTTTGGGACGAGGCAGTGTTATCGGCTGGAAAAGGCTAGAAAGTATTGCACGAATGAGGAAAGTGGAAAAAAGTAGAAGTGAAAAGAAGCAGTTTGGGAGTTGACAGAGGGATTAAAAATATGAAAAAAACGAAAGTTAAATGCTAGAAATCAGAAAAGTTATAGAATTTTTAATGTGAAAAATATTTTAATAATGATGGTTTTGATATTTACGTTTATTTTTGTACATTTTTCAGGATATTCTGCAAAAAGTCTTTATTTTTCGATTTTTATTTATATTGGAGTTACACTTTATTTGCTTATTGTGGAAAGATTTTTGAAAAGAGTGGAAGTTCAAGAGAAATTAGAAATATAAAAATGACAGGGAAAAGGGAACATAATGTTTTTGGAAAAAGTGAAGGAAATAGAGGATTTCGGAGAAAAGTCAGATTGAGCATATATTTTTGAAGGATTCTGAGAGATTATGATATGAAAATTTGGAAAGTTGGAAGAGCGACTTCTCTTTTGATTGGAAAACAGACACCTAGAAATAGGGGTTGATATTGATGTGAAGTGATGGAATTTATTCTAATTTAGTTAGCAGGGCTCATGGAATTTTAAATCGAGTCAATGGATTTGGTATTATGAGGATTTGGGTTCACTAAAATGGGGAGCGGAATTGAAAAGAAATCTGGATAAAGCGGAAAATAAAATTATAAATACACACACTGTAAAAGTGGAGACAGGCGATATAATTTACTAGCAGCTACAAAATATTATTAAAAAATAGGCAATAATAAAGTGGAAATTTCAAAGAAAAGCCAGGGATTAAAATATTAGAGTGAAAGAATAAAATTTATGTTTTTCATGAAGTTTAGCACTGCAGGTTTTTCATAAATAGATAAGATAAAAATGGAGGATTATTTTAAAATGAAATTGAGATAGATGTAAAAATGGGCATATATACGATGTTTCCAGATATAGTTCGTGTCCCTACTGTCGAAAATCGGAAGGATTGGAAACAGAAGTTCAAGATGATAAAAATTAATTTAGTTGAACAAATGGAAGATGAGGATAGAACTACTGCCTACTGGTCAAAGAGGACAGCACGGTGGATCCTGTTGTAGGATGAAAGCTTACGTGTGATTGAAGGGCATGACAAGGGGCAAGGATTATAGGGAATTGTGAGTGAACGGAACTTTATTGGACGTGGGAAAATATGGACATCCAGATTTCAGGGGATACTATGATTTCAAGGAAAAATCATTGTTCGATAAGTTATAATCCAGCGACGAAATTTATGCTAACTCCTGGAGATTCAATGGATTGATTTATTTAAATGGAGAAAAGCATGTTTATAATACGGTGGAATTGAGGGCTTATTCTGTTAGTGGAAATGGGGAGAAACAAATTTGTATTTGTAAATTTGTGTGGAGATTATTTTGATTGGGAGAAAGGAAAAAGCCAGGGATGAAAATTTGAGAAAGATATGAAATTTGGCTGATGAAAAACAGTGGAAATATGAATTTTGTGAAGATGAAATAGTAAAAAATGGGGATTTGGAGTAAAAAATTGAAGATTATGAAGAAAATTTATAAGTTAATGAAATTAAAGGGAGAAATGGGAAAATGAAAAGGATGAGGCAAAAATTTATTACGGAATTTTTGAGCAGAGGCTGGAACAGAAGGCTGAAAATAGTGATTATTTTGGATATATTTTTGCTGAGATAATTATGCGATTTGGAGCTGTAGGTGATGGATTTGATGAGGAAGATGAGGCAAAAAGTTGCAGCAAGGATTGCTGTAGAATCTGTAATTGAATATTTTTATGCTACGATCCACGATTTAATTATGGCGTTATTAAGGAAATGATGGATTATGCCAATTTGAAGGTTAAGGAAAAACAGGAAAGAAGCTAAAAAATATTCTCTTATGCACTTCTCTTTTTAATCGTTATAAAGCAATTATAATTCAATTTTTATATGGAAATGTTGGAAATACTAGATTTTATCATATTAGAGGCGGATATATTGTTTCTCAAAGTAAAGATGATACGATAGCGCGCATTTTTGGTGGATGAAGAAGCGTTAAATGTATCGGATATGAAATTTTCATAGGCAGAGATGATTTACTGCAGGCAATTGGGGATTTTGGAAAAATTAAGCCGAATATTATAAAAAGCCTGTAGAGCATGGAAAAAGATATTTTTTGCTTGACAACCGTAGGGATTTTTGGGAAAATATTGATGAACATGATATGGAAAATGATTTGTCTAGATTTGAGGATAAAAAGCAATGGCTGATTCATTGGAAAAGAGAATACTTGCTTCGCTTAGGGACAATATTGAAAAATTATACGAGTGCACAGGTGGAGGTGCAGGCGGTGGCAAGTCAGAGCCGATGGAAAAAGGATAGAAGCAAATTGATAAAAAATAATTTTTGATAATAATGATTGTTGTTGTGATTATTTTATTTATTGTAATTTGGAATATGAAAAAGGCGAAATAAGGATTTTACAGCGGCGACACAGTATGAAAAGGCGGCGGATGAGGAAATTTTTGAAAAAGAATTTTAATAATTCAATTGATAATTTAAAAATTGGAAATTGGGGAATATGAAAATTAAAGCCAAAAAGCAGAGGCGTGATTGGATTTTTACAAATGCAGAGAGAGGAATGATGCGAATAAAAGATTGATGAAATAAATAAAAATTGGAGAAACTGAAAAGATTAAGGCATTTTTCAGATATTAATGAAGAAATGATCTGTTTAACAATGGAAATTATGATGAGGCAAATGAGAAGTATCAGCAGGCTAAATATAATCTGAATGACAATACTTATAAACGTGATGAGTTAAATACAGAAGAAATTTTAGCAACATTGGATTCACGGATTAATTCTGGTGTAAAACTGAAGGAAGCGAAGGCTTTAGAAATGGCTGAGGGATAATGCGGTTAATGAAAGGAAGTTACAATTTGGCGAAAGTCAGTTATAAAAATCTTTGCGAGATATGTGTTGGCAAATGGAAAGGCGGATTATGTTTTCACAAATTGAGAAAAAGATAGAGGAAATAGCGGATAAGGAAAAATGGCATATAATGGGGCAATGCTTGCGGAAAAATAAAGGAGATTCATTGGCACAGAGCAACATTAATTCTTCTAGGGGAGGCATATTATCAGGCACGGCAGATGTACCAGATACTTGGAATACTGTGAAAGTAGGAGAGATTGACAATAAGATACAGGAACTTAATTCTCAGCAGAATGCTGATTTACAAACTGCTAATAATCTTGTTCAAGAGACTTTCATAGATTACAGCTAATAATCCAGCACAGGCAATAGGAATTTTTGACACAGGGCTAAAATATTTATCAAAAATGAAAGATACAAATAATATAAAATGCTGTTGGGAAATATGTAAGCCAGGCACAGGAATTTATTAAATTTGAAAGCCAGAATGCTGAAAAACTGAAGGAAAAGGAACTGGAATATTCAGAAAGAAATTAAAATCACAGGGAAACAGAATATTCAGAAAGGCTAAGACAGCAGGAAATTCAATTGCAATGACAATTACAGGCAAGAGAGCAGAAATAAAAGGCACAGCAGGAACAAATGGAATGAGAGAGGCAAAAAGCAGGGAAGAAATATCAGAAAAATGGAAAATGCCTCAAATCTGGAAATGCAGGCGGATCATGCGGTATTAGATGAAAAATTTGAGAAAAGTATTTCAAAATATGAGAAACAGAAAATTTTTGGAAGAAGTAAATGCTGATGGAAATTTTTGAGAATCAAAGCGGCTAAGATTGAAGGTTTAAATAAAAATCGAAAAAAGTGAAGGATATTTGCTGAAGAAAAAAAGGGAGAAGAGGATCTTAAAAATAAAAATGGCAGGATGCTATGGAAGAAACTTTACGCAGGCAAAAGGAAAAAGTGGAAAAAAATTTGGAATAAAAGCAAGATGAATTGGAAAAAATAGGGAAAAGAACTGAAAAAGGAGCTGTGAAAAAAAGCAAATAAGAAATGGTGGCAGTTCTGGAAGATTTTTAGGAGAAAGCTAAGATTAAAAATTGAATAACAATAATATTAGTTAAAAATTATGACAGTTCACTATTTAAATGGAAAATGATACAGGATAGGAGGGGAAAAATGGTAAAAAGCATAAAATTAAAAACTTTCTTTTTAAGGAATATGCACAAATTGCTGAAAAAATACGTATTCGGCATATATTCCGAATGGGAACAGAGAATCTGGTGCATTGCTAATTTTGAGGAAAAATTCAGAGACGAGAAAAATGTGGAAAAGTGAGGGAAAAATAGGAAGTAGCGGTATTGAGTATAAAAAGAATGTAAAAAGGAAGAATTTGGCAAAGGCTGGAGTTCATAAAGTTATTGAAAAATATTTGGAAAATGGTAGTTTTTCAACGGAAAATATGATTATTCAATCTTCTAAAGATAAAGTAATTTTTGAGAAAAAGTAAGTTTTTAAAGTTGAAAAAATAATGAAAAAGATTTTTGATTCTAAAAATTTTTATTCATAAATTGTTGTTATTATTGACAAAGATGACATGATTGCAGGGAAATATGGGAAAAACAGAGACACTTTGTATCAGGGAGAAAATAGGATTGCGGATATGTGGAGAGGAAATTAAGAGAATAAAGTTACAGAAAAAATGATTATTTGCTGGCTGGGAGTCCTGAATTTTTGGAAAAATGTTGATGAGAATGAGATTGAGGAAGTTTTTGTTGATTTGAAAAGTAAGGAGAATATTGAGAAAAAATTTAAACAGGAAAATAAAAGTCTGCTGAGTGAAATTAAAAAGTCATACCATTTTTGTCGATTTTTGTGGAAAATATTGAAATGGAAGATAGTGATGAAGAATTGGAAAGGGAAGTTGACAGAGAAAAATAAGAAAGGGAAATAAATTTGTAAAGTATACGTTTTTAATGATAATATTTTTATTTTTGTTTATTTCTGTGGGGAAAAAATATTCAAAGGGGAATCTGAAAATTAGGAAGGAAAAATTTGGAAAGTGTGGTAATTTGGAAAAATTGGGGAAAAAGGCGAAATTGATGGAAAATAATTTGATTGAAAAAGATGGAAATTGAAAAATAAAATAATGAGAAAAAGATAAAATTGGGCTGGAAAATGTTGAGAGTGCTGAGGAAAAAAGATGAAGAAGAGAGAAAAAGCAGGAGATGGAATTAAAAAGTGTGGAGGGAAAAAATAAAAATGCGGGAAATTTAGAAGTAGTTCAAAATATTGAAGAAAATGATGGATTATAAAAGTAAAGCAAAAGTGAAAATGGGTGAGAAGGAAAAAGTCAGAAAAAGATGGGAAAAAAAGTTGCTGGAAATGAAAAAATCAAAAATATTTTAACGTAAATAATAAAAGTTTTAAAAAGATCAAAATTTAAAAATAACAAACTTTCACAACTTGATAAGGAAATTGAGAGGAACTGGAAAATTTTTGGGGGCGTGATAGGAATGGAAATAATTTGAAGAAAGTATAAAAGGAAAAAGTGAGATGGATTTTTATTAAAGGGAACGATGTTGAATGGGAAATATAAGATTGTGAGGTTATATGGCTAAGAGTGATTTTTTCTAATATTTATTTGGCTGAAAAATAATTTAGGGAAAAATTGTTATAAGAGTGTTATCCTGAAAAATTGTTATGAGAGAGATGGGAAGGAAGTTTTTACGGAAAAATATAGGAAAGATTTTTGAGAGATTAAAGAGATGTTTTTGGAAGGAAAAAATGTATTTTGGAGAAATTTAGAAAGAGGTCTAAAGGAAATAGGGAAAAATTTCAAAATAATCTTATTAAAAAATGGTGTTATTAAAATTCTGGATTTTTAGTGAAAATGGAACAAATTATATTGTTATGGAATATTTTGGGATTACTTTGAAAAGAGTATATTTTTGGAAAAATAAGGTTCAAGATGAAAAAATAAATATAAATTATATTTTTGAAAATATTTCTTAAAGTTGCAAGGGCTGTTTGTAAAATCCATAAAAGGGGATTATTCATTGTGATTTAAAAGCCATCAAATATTTTTGGTTGATATTAGGGGAATATTAGAATTATTGACTTTGGATCAAGTTTGAGAAAAGGGAAAAAGGTTGATTTTATTGAGGTTTCAGAAGGGTATTCGCTGATTGAAGTTTATTCAGAAAAAGGTTCAGATTGATGAAAGAGCGATGTTTATTCGCTTTCGGCACTTTTGTATTTTATGCTTTGTGGGAAGAAAAATTGAGTGGGGGCAGTTAAGAGGTTTTTATAAGCCGGAATTGGAATTTGCAAGAAGTGATTTTAGGGGTTTGAGAAAAATTAGGGAAGTTTAAGGAAGTGGAAAAATAATAAAAAGGAGTTGGAATTTGAAAAGGAAAAAGATTTGGAAGTGTCAGGAAATGATTGAAAAGTTAAATTATTAAATTTTATTTAGCGAAGGGCTTATCACCCTTACAATAAATAAAATATATCTTCTATTTTAAATTAGATTTAGTATGAGAATATAGTTCGTATAAAAAGTATATAATTTTATGTAAATGTATAAATTTATCGGCATAGAGATTTTTTGTTAGAATTATATAAAAAGTTTAGATTTTTACAAATTCAATAAATAAAGGGAAAATATAGAGATGAAATTGTTTTATGAGGAAGAGTGCGGAGAAAATCCTATTATGAGATGTATCAGATTGCGATTGAGAGAAAAAGTCGGTGGATGTGCATTTGGAAACGCCTGCAGAGAGGAGGCTATTACACTTTTGATGAAATATCGAGGGAGTGAAGGCTAGTGATTGTATTGACAAGTATAAAAAATGGGCTTGTAAATGTTCAATCGCTTTTTGACAGTAAACTTGGGGAGAGGATTCATCATGAGAATAAAAATACGAGTACGCACAAAAATTTATTTTGTATAAGGAGCTTTGATTTGATGAGGGAGGACAATTATAAGATTGAGATTCCTGAAAATGTGAGCAGTGCAAATGTCTTTTCTTATAAATGCAAATAATTATCTTTGTGGAATTTTTCACTGGAAAAGGATTTTGAAAGAGCAGGAATAAATATTTTTTTGATTAGTAAAAAGAATTTTTAGAGTTGAGACATTGAGAAATAATAAGTTTTCGTTTTTATTTTTAAAGAAAATGACTTAAAATTTATTCATGAATTTTATAATTGGAAGGAAGATGAGCCATATCCACTTTATCCGTATCAGATGGATTATTATAAAGTTGAAATTGAAAATTTTTGTTGTAAAAAAATCTGGAAACTACGAATACTCCGCTTTGTATTGATTTTGGGACTGTAAATACAGAGCTCTGGGAGCATATCTGGATAGAAATTATGTGAAGGATTTGCCGACTAATGATATTTTTGAATGGGAATGTTGTCATTGATGCGATAAACTATGTGAAATTTGATGATGGGGAAAGGCATTACCGTGAGATTTTTCCAACATTGGTTTTATGTTGAAGATTGTAGCGATAGTAATAATATTAAGTATTCGTTTGGATATGATGTGGTAAGAAAATTGGATGATTATATTGTTAATGGATCGATTTTTATAGTTTGAAAAAGGTGGGTGCATGAGCATAATAAGATGGAAAAATTAATGATGAGTTTGGGAATATTTTGTATGTAAAAAGAAAGGAAATAATAAAAGGCTTATTTGAAATATGTTGTAAATCGTGCAGAATATATGTTTAAATGTAAATTTAAAAAATTCATGCTTCCAGCCCTGTAAAAATTGAAAGAGCAGTTTTTGACAATGTTTCAGGAAATTTTTATGGTTGAAAAATAACTTTAATAAAAGTTCTTATGAAAAATTATGAATATGAAAATTATTCGTGAAAATGCTATGGATGAAAAGGCTATTGCTGTGCTTTATAATACGATTGAGATACAGATAAGGAAGGGGAGATATAAGGAAAAATGAAGAATATAGTGCTTTAATTATTGATTGTGGTGGTGGAACTACTGATTTGGCGATTTGTAAATATGTGATTAATAAGGACAGGATTTCATATTATCTGGATATAAGGACAAGTTTTGAAAATGGAGATGAAAAATTTTGGGGAAATGACTTGACTTATAGGATTATGCAGTTTTTGAAGATTGTGCTGGGGAGCAAAGTATTCTGAGAATAGGACTGTTTCTGTTAATGATTTGATAAAAATATGATAATGATATGATTTATAAAGTGATTGATGACAGCGGTGTTGATAAAATTTTTGAAAAATATGAGTTTGGAATATGAAAAATATGAGAAAATAATACCGACAAAATATTCACAATTTGAAAATAAAAATGAGCGAAGAATATCAAAAATACGAAATAATTTTTATATGCTTTGGGAAGTCGCTGAAAATTTAAAAAGAATTTTTACATCTGATGGAAGACTGCGGACACGTTTTGATGCACCTAGAAATTATGAAAAAGAAATGACATTCACATAACGCAGTTAAAAAAGGCTGGAAAAATTCATACTTATGAAAAATGAAATATTTAACACAGTAACAGATTATCCAAGACATATTTTTACAATAAAGGAAATAGAAAAAATTGTAAAAGCCGATATTTATGGAATGCTTAGAAAATTTTTGAACACTTACTATAAGGAAGGGCTGCTTTTTGAATATTCGCTTATAAAGTTGAGCGGGCAATCGACTAAAATTAGTACATTTCAGGAAGTTTTAAAGGAATTTGTGCCTGGAAAAATGATAGAATATAAGGAGCTTAGCCATCGTGATGATTATGAGCTGAAGTTGAACTGTCTGGATGGTGCTATAAAATATTTGGATTATAAGCGGTTTGGGCATATAGATGTGGAAATTGTGAATGAAGTGCCGCTTGTGCCGTATTCTGTGTGGGTGGAAAAATACGATGGGGAAAAGATTGAAATGATCCAGACTTCACGGAAGGCTGATATTCTGATTGGGCAAATTGACAAGAAAAGTTCGGCTGAAGAACTAAAAATTTATGTTTATAATGCTGAAGGGGAACTTAAAAAAGAGATGATCTACAAAAATGAGGATGACTATGAGGAAATGGATGCACAGGAAATCTTGCCAGAATTTGTAAATATTATTTCTCAAAATGATACTGATACAATTCAAAAATGATACAGTTAGATTTTTCGTTTATACTGATCTAAATAACTGAGGGATTTTTGTTTGTAGCCAATTCAAAGAAAAGTCAGATCAAACTTTTATCTTGGGACGTAAACAGTATTTTTCCTTATGAAGATAATTTAAGTGAAAATTCTTATTTTGATGGAAATCACTAAAAAGGGGAAAAAATATTGAAAAAGATGAACTAATTTGGATAATGCCAACAATTTTTATTTTTATTATTCTTTCTATGATAAAATTTTGCACACCTAAAATTAATAAAAAAATATATTGTCAGTAAAATAAAAACGTGAAAGTCTTGAACTTTTTGTGAGATATGAAAGGAACTGTTACTGCAAATAATGTTACTAAAATTGGATTAGATGTAAATTTATCAGTTGATGATGTTTATTTTAAAGTTGGAGATTTTGTGAAAAAGGGCGATATAATAGTAAAATTTAGTGACTATCAGAAAAGTGATGTTAGTGAAAAAAGAGCATTGCTGGCTGTAAAAATGCACAGTTGAAAAACATTGGAAAAACAGCAGGAATTAGGAATGGATGTGAATCAGAAAATTCAAGAAGTAAAAGGGGAAATAAATGGGTTGGAGCTGGAAGTAAAAGATGAAATGAAAAATGCTGTGTTAGTTCAGAGAACTGTGAGAAGTCCATTTGATGGGTATATTGTGAAATTAAAAGTTGTAAAGGGTGGGAATTGTAAATAAAAATGAGCCTGATAGTTGTTTTTGGCGAAAAAGAATGATCTAGAAAATAATAAGTGAAAGTATGACAGATGAAAAAAATTAAAAAATTTGGGTATTGGAAATATAGGGCTGAAGTAAAGCCTTTTTAGGAGAGAAAATAAAAAGCTGGAGAAGAGAAAAACGCTTGAGGAATTAGTTGAAATTAAAAATGATAAAGGCAAAGAAGGTTTTCAAAATAGAGATAATAAAGGGAATTTAGATTTATTTTCTGAAAGAAAAAGTTATTGAAGCGGAATTATTTAAGATTAATAAAGTTGTAAATATGAATATACTTGAGTTTTTCCGATTTCCTTTAAGGATTTATTTTTAAATGAGCAGGTGGATATTTGTGTGATTTATAGAAAGAAAGAGAATGTTTTAGTTTGTTTCTAAAAAGCGATTATTTTTAAAAATCAGAAAAGTTATATTTATTTGATTGATAAAAAATAATTTGGTTAGGAAAAGGGAAGTTTTTGTTAGGGGTGGATAATGGAGAAAAAGATTGAGATTTTTGGGATGAATATTGAGGAAGGGATGGAAATTGTGGAAAAATCCTGATGATAAAATTACAAAATAATGTAATTGTGGAAAGAAGAAATATTCAAGATGAAGAAATTGAAAAGAAAAAGAATAGAAAAAAATTAGAGAATGAAAAATGAAAAAAATAGGAAATAAAATGGATGAAAATGAGAGGGAGATTATTAGATTGAAGCAAAAAAATAATAGATTGAAATTTTTAAATTATTTGAAAGTAAATATTAGGGTTTAATCTACTAAAAAGATTTATAATGTATTTATTATTTAAATGGGGTTTAATATAAATAGTAGATCAATTAATTATGAATTTTTGTGTGGGCAAAGGCTTTTTTTAGTAAATAATATGAAATATGTTTTTGTTTTTAAATGGTGTCTGGTATAAATAAAAGATTTTTACAAGGGGTCAAAAACCCTTGTCAGTAAACAAATAAAAATTTTCTAATTTGAATTTCCAATTTTGTTAATTTTTCCATTATCAGTTACAGAAAGTCCATTTCCGTTTGGAAAATCAGATTTATTTAAGGAAATTATTTTTTTGATGACTAATTTTTCTGAGTCTATGAAAGGGCCTAAACTTCCGTAAGTTTGTCTTACAGGGATAATCTCTCCAGAGATAAAATTCCCGTTGCTGTCTATTTTAATTTTAAAAATTGGAGCAAGGCCCATAGAGCCTGAAATATTTATCTTTCCAAAAGTTGCAAAATTTCCTCCACTGTAGGAAATAAATTTATTTTTGTAAAGTTCAACTGCTCTTGTAACGTGCGGTCCTTGTCCAAAAACAATATCTGCTCCATTATCTATCACAAAATGGGCAAATTCATAGACATTTCCCCGATCTTCCCCATGAAAAATTTCGTGATTTCGAGTAATATGTTCTGCTCCAGCACCTTCAGCACCGCCGTGAAACATAACAATTACAATATCAACTTTTGACTTTAATTCAGAAATAAGTTTTCTTGCATAATTGTAGTCATTCAATTTTACAGTGGCTGAATTTGGAGCAAAGGAAATAAATCCAAATTTTTTACCATCTTTTTCTAAAATTGAACTTTCAGCAATATCTTTAATTCCAGAATATTTTATATTTAAATTATCAAGATTTTTAATAGTTTCCCTAATCCCAGTTTCTCCAAAATCATTACTATGATTATTAGCAACACTCAAATAATCAAATCCAGCTTGCTTTAAATATTTTCCATATTTTTGATGGCATGCGAAAAGCATAACATACATTTGGATTATCACAGCTTTTTCGGAGTACCGCCATTATCAAATAACGTTCCTTCAGATTTCCCACGGTAATATCTGCATTTTGAAGCTACATCTTGAGTATTTTTCAAAAATATTTTTCATCATTTTTTTGGAAGTAAATCAGATGGATAATTTGAGCCAAGCATTATATCTCCAACTCCAATTATTGTAAATTCTGATTTTTCATTTGTTTTATCATTTCCATTATTTTTTAGAAATATTTTTGATTCCTAATATTTTTTTCGGCATTAATAAATCTGTTCCTAAAGTCTTTGAAAAAAGAGCTTGTAATAATTAATGCAAGTGCAAAAAGCCAAAATAGCAAATAAAAATTAATAGTATATTTTTTTCATTTATTAAATCCTTTTCATAGTTTATTAGTAGCCATTACAAATAAGCAATTTAGCAATTCCTTGGCAAAGGATCAAGTTTTTTTGTTACCTGATAAATAAAATTGCAATATTAATATATTTTACATATATTTACTGTAAAAAAAGCAATATAATTCATAAAAAAATAATTTTTAGAAGAGAAAAATATTCTTTACATTTTCTGTTTTTTCTATTATACTTTAAATATGTAAAAACAAAAAAATTGGAGGATAAATAAATGAAAATTGCTGAAGCTCTTATCTTACGTGCTGATATTCAAAAGAGAATTGCACAGTGAGAACAAGACTTAATAATAATGCCAAAGTTCAGGAAAAATGAAGAACCTGCTGAAAAATCCTGAACTTTTATTAACTGAATTAGAAAATTTGATTTTGCAGTTAAATGATTTAATAGTAAAAAAATAAATAGAACAAATACTCTTTCAAAAATTGATGGAATTTCATTGGTGGAGTTAATTGCAAAAAAGATACGCTTTCACAAAAAAAGCAGGAATTTTGCGTGAATTTATTGAAATTGCAAGCCAAAAGGTGGATTTGTATTCTACAACGGAAATAAAAGGTTTTCAGTACGGTTAATGTGTCTGAACAGCAGAAAAAGCTGGATAAATTGTCTAAGGAAATTCAGGAAACTGATACAAAGTTGCAACAGGCGAACTGGACTATTGACTTAGTTGAAGAATAAAAAAATAGTGTATTTAATATTGTAATTCATAAAAAAATAAAAAGATTTTTTTGAGTATAGATATTGTTAAGGTGAACATAAACCTTTGGATATTAGGGAAAAAATATCCTTCAATGTGAGAAGTAATGCGGGGAAGTTGCAAAAGTTATGATTAATCCCAGTATTGTTACATCTGTACGAATTATTGTAATTGTTACTACCATATGTTAATTAATAATATTGAGGCTGGGTTGCAGGGAATGGTTTTTGCTATGTAGAGATTTATAAGGAGAAAAAAATTTTTATGAAAAAAATAGGGCTTGTGCCACGTTTGATTATTTCGATTATGCTTGGTATTTTACTTGGATTAATTTTACCAAGTCCGATTATAAGAATTTTTGTCACGTTTTCGTCGTTATTTAGTAAATATTTGTCGTTTATTATTCCATTTATGATTATTGGATTTGTTGTAACTGGAATTTCAGATTTACGTCATGGAGCAGGGAAAATTGCTTGGAATTACAACTTTACTGGCTTATCTTTCTACAATTGTTGCAGGTACGCTTTCGTATCTTATGGCAATTAGTATTTTTCCCAAAAATTCTTAACTTTGCTTCGTTTACAACGGTGGAACATCCTGAAAAATCTTTTGACGACTTTATTTTGACATTCCAGTTGCACCAATGTTTGATGTAACTTCAGCAATTATTTTTGCATTCATAATGGGACTTTCGATTAGCTGGCTTAGAAATAATGGAGAAGGGCGAAAATACGTATAACCTTTTTTTCGAGAATTTTTCAAAGATAATTACAAAATTGTTAAGCACATCAATTATTCCGTTGCTTCCTGTCTATATTTTTTTGGAACATTTATGAATATGACTTACAGTGGACAAATTTTTGCAACGCTTTCAATATTTTTAAAGGTATTTATTTGTGTAATAATTTTGCATATTTTATATACTGCAGGTTTATTCATATTTGCTGGCGGGCTTTCAGGAAAAAATCCATTTGTCTGTATGAAGAATCAGATTCCTGGATATTTTACAGCTCTTGGGACACAATCTTCAGCCGCTACAATCCCAATAAATATTGAATGTGCCAAAAGAAACGGAACATCGCCTGAAATCCGTGAATTTGTAGTTCCTTTATGTGCCACAATTCATTTGGCTGGAAGTATTATTACAATTACAAGCTGTGTTGTTACTGTACTTATGATGCACAGCATGTCCTACGGAATTTCAACAATTTTCCCATTTATAATGGTTCTTGGTGTAGCAATGGTAGCAGCACCTGGAGCACCTGGAGGAGCCATCATGTCTGCACTTCCATTTTTAGGAATGGTTGGAATTGCCTCAAGCAGCCCAATGGCTTCACTCTTAATCGCACTTTACATAACACAGGATAGGCTTTTGGAACAGCGGCTAATGTTTCTGGAGATAATGCGATTGCCATTATAGTTGATTGGATTTATCATAAATTTATAAAAAAATAAAATTAGTATGATTGAAAAAGTAGAAAATTTATGCTATAATTAACCTATAAAGGTAATGGATATACTCCATTTTAAGGTAAAAAATAGCGGAAAAAATATCTTCTTCTTAGTTGAAGGGGGTATTTTTATGTTATAATATTTCTGGGTTCGCTACCCAACCTTGAAATGGAGGGAGGTGAATAGTAATGATGAATGGTGATGTTGTTACTTTCATTGTTATGGTTATAATTTTGTATATAATCTTTAACAAATAGATGACAAATTGCCATTTTTGCCTCCAAGATCTGCAGGAAATTATAACCTGCAGGTTTTTCCATAAAAATTATAAATATAATAAATTTTAACGGGGAATAGCAGGAAATAATAAAAAAAGTGAATTACTAATTAATTTTAGTTTTTCACTTTTTTTATTATATTATTTTGTTTTTATATTAGTACCATAAAAGGTTAATTCCATTTTCCTTACATGTTTTTACGATTTCCGGTGTCCATACTGAAGCTTGAACTTCTCCAATGTGGGCTTTTTGCAATAAAAACATGCAGATTCTTGATTGTCCGATTCCTCCGCCGATTGTTAATGGTAATTCATCATTTAGAAGCATTTTATGGAAATCAAGATTTTTTCTTTCTTCCAGGTTTAATTCTTTTAATTGGCGTTCTAATGCGGCTTTGTCAACACGGATTCCCATTGAAGATAATTCTAATGATCTGTCTAAAACTGGATTCCACATAATTAGATCTCCGTTTAGTTCCCAGTCATCGTAATCTGGGGCACGTCCATCGTGTCTTTTTCCAGAATTTAATACTTTTCCGATTTGCATAATGAAGATTGCCTTGTGTTCTTTTGCAAATTTGTCTTCTCTTTCATTTGGAGTTAATTCAGGATATAAATCTTCTAATTCTTGAGAAGTAATAAAAGTAACTTCTTTTGGCAAGAATTTTTCAAATTTTTTTCAAATTTTTCAGTCAATTCTTTTTCTGTATTTAAAAAGGCTTGATATATTTTTTTACAGTTGCTTTTTAAAAAGTCAATATTTCTATCTTCTTTTGAAATAACTTTTTCCCAGTCCCATTGGTCAACGTAAATTGAATGCATATTATCTAAATCTTCATCTCTTCTAATGGCATTCATATCTGTATAAATACCCTTTCCTTCTTCAACACCATATTGCTTCAATGCAATTCTTTTCCATTTTGCAAGTGAATGTACAATTTCCAATGTTACATCTGGCATTTCCTTCATTTCAAAAGCTACTGGACGTTCAACGCCGTTCAAATTATCATTAATCCCAACAGACTTTCTAACAAACATAGGTGCTGAAATTCTTGTTAAGTCTAATGCTTTTGCAAGTTCTCTCTCAAAACAGTCTTTTGCAGCTTTTATTGCAATTTCTGTTTCCATGATTCCATATTTTTGGATCATAATTTTTGGAATTATAGTTTTTTTGACATATACTCTCCTTCTTTCTCAATTTTTTTATTCTACCTATAGATGTTATCAAAAATTATTATCTATTGTCAAATTTTTAAATTGAGCCTATTTAAGTTATTTTTTTAAAGAAATAATCTTTTTTTCTAAAAATGGGATTTAGTATAAAATATTGTTTTTTTAGTATTAATATTTGAATTAGTTATAAATATATATTGTAATGATTATAAGAGATGTGTATTTTATTAAAGTTTTTTTCTGAGACCTAGAAACTCTTTAAAAATATGGGAATCCCATAGATACGTATATTTGTCATTTATAAAAATTATGTACAAAAATGTATAATTTTTAACAGTAGTATACAGGTAATATACAAGAAAAAGTTAAAAAGCCGGGATAATTCCCTGGCAATTTAATTTATTTTTCCAATTCTTTTCTCATCTTTTTCAATATTAGTATGTGATATCTCTTAGTCATACTTATGTTGGTGTGCCCAATCATTCCAGTTATGGCACTCTCATTATTTGACACATCGGTTATCATTGTAGCAAAGGTGTGTCTGGTATCGTGTATGGTGTGCTCCATTCCTAATTTGGACATTATCATTTCAAATTCATTTTTCCGAAAATTGTTGTATACATAATAATTTTTTTCTGTTTTGTTAGGAATGAGATATTCTGTTTTGTTTTCCATCCGTTTAATTACAAGTGGAAGTATTTTTGGGTGTATCGGAATTATACGGTTTTTTCCTGCCTCGGTCTTGCTTCCTCCAACAATTATATTTTTTGTCAGGTCTACATTTGATTTTGGTAGCTTCAGAAGTTCATTTACCCTCATGCCGGTATAAATTAATATAAGTATGACATCCGCATATCTTAGTTCCTTAATGTTATCCCAAAGCAGCGATATTTCTTCTTCAGTAAATATCTTCCTAACTATTTTAGCCTTATGCTTAGGGAGTTTAATAAATTTGCTGTAATCTTTGCTTATTATATCCATTTCCATAGCCTGCTCAAAAATCATGTTTATATAGGATTTTACACGTTTAAGAGTTCCGGTTGCTAAGGAAAGGCTGTCAATAAAGTTTTGAAGCTCCACCGCTTTAATACTGCTTATCTTCTTATTGTGTAAAGGTTCCAAATAGTTATAGTATGTCCTGTATGTCTTCATAGTTCCTGCTTCTATTCGGTTTTCTTTTTTCTTCATGCACATATCCATCACCTCTTTCAACGTTATGTCGGCTAAATGGACATCGTATGGGTTAATGTTGTATTCAGCAAGGGCCTGCATAGCCGCTTTCCTGTTTTCAAAATATCCTATATACTTAAAAATTTGTTTTCCTCTATCGTCATAGCCAGTTGTAATTCTGACACCGAAGGGTTTTCTTCTCTTTTTGCCTAGATTGACAACTGAACCGTATCCGTTTGGATTTTTCATAAAAAAATCACACTCCTTAGTATTGAATTTTAAAAGGTTGTGTGATATACTTCTATTGGTGTTTGTGAGTATATCACATTGCTTAGTCCCTATTGCCGTAGGGGCTATTTTTTTTTGTTTATTTTAAATCAATTTCTATATTTCCACCTGTATTAGAGAAAAAAGTACTTCCAAGTTTCAATTTTAGATTCTTTGATTCTGCAATATCTTTTGGAACATCGAAAAATACTCGCTTTTTGATTTTAACTCCGGGGTTAATGCTGTCATAATTCAAACCGTCGTCTACCATAACCATAGTAGGTGAATATTGACTGTCTTCTGAATAAAGCTGAAAACTTCCTGAATCGAGAGAAATCATCTCTTTTGATATATTTTTTATAGTAACATACAGGATTAGGAATTTATTATCCTCCCCATCAGGTTTAAATGATAAAAATCCGCTTTTATCGCTAACACTAGATGATGATGTTTTATCATTTACTGTAAGTTCAATATTTTTAGTATTTATAGTGTCTCCAATTTTAAACTTTTCAATTTTATCTTTTTCATCGGATACTGAAGACTTTTAGTTGGACTAGCCACATTGTTCTTATCCTTTCCCATATTTCCTATAACTCCTATGGCTATTAGAACAACCAGTAAAAATAAACCACCATCGCTTGTAAATAGGCTTTTTCTCATAATAAACTCTCCCGTCTTCTCCAATAATTTTTTTCTTGCCATATTTCTTCCTTTCTGTAATTTATATATATTTTTTTACAAATACCTAATCAAATCATTCAATATTTTTCTATTTTCATCATTTACCAAGTCATTTGGGATCAAGTTCCCGAATACCAGTGCTGCTGCGAAGTAGTTTGCTTCATTTTCCACTTTTTCTGTCCCAAACAAGTAGTTTTCTTTCATGAATACTACGCTTTCAGAGTTCTGGAATGAATGTCCGAGTTCGTGGGAACAGATTATTCGCCTAGTCAGCTCATCGTGGCTTGAGTTGATTATGATACATTTTTCATCCTTTATCTTACAGTACATACCAAAAAATGATTTGAAGTTGTCTTCGTAAATAACCTTTATTCCTAGTAGACTACATAAATCAAAAGGATTGTTTGTATTATGTTCCGCTATTAATTTCCTCGCAAGGCTTTTAAATTTGTCATAGCTTTTCAATTTACGCATTTATGCTATTCCTCTTCTTTCTTTTTTCGCTGTTTTAATAAAATATCAATCACCACATTTTTGAAAACTGCCATATCGTGGTCATCGTCCCCAATGTCATTAAAGAATAGCAGCCGGTTAGTCTGAGTAACTTTGTTAAACTCTGCCAGCTCTTCAGGTGTCAATACACTTGTGTCAACAACTGGCGGTGTTTCGGGTTTGGGACTGTTTTCAGTCAAATTTAATGGTCTTCTATCATCAGTCAAACCTACCAAATAATTTAAATCAACATTAAAATATTTAGCATATGCAGCCACAAATTTGCTACTTGGTTCTGATAAGTTATTTTCCCATCGAGACATCATACTTTTAGTGATATTTAATCCGAACTTGGAATTAAGTTTATCAGTAAGAGCATCCATAGATAATTGTTTATCTATTCGTAATTGTTTTAATTTATCTCCAGTATTCATATCTGTTTCCTTTTCTATATGGATTTATTTTATAATATATTATACCTCATTTGTTCTAAAAAAACAACATTTTTTTAAAAAAATAGAAAAAAAGTTGTTGACAAAGGAACAAAAAATATTATAATGGATTTGTTCCTAATAAAGAACAGAAGGAGGTGACTTAATGAGTAATATAAAAATATTTAGAATTAAAAAAATTCTTTTTAAGCAAAAAAATATTAAACAGTACGAAATTGCTGATTTATTAGGTATTGATAGGAGTACGTTTAACAGTAAATTGAACTCAAATAGTGCAGATTTTACTTTATCAGAAGTTAGAATATTGTGCAAGAAGTTTAATTTAGATGCTAATAAGTATTTTTTTTATTTGACTTCTCTGTTCCTAATAAAGAACAAAATTGAAAACGATGAGTATTGCAGGCATCTAAAAAATGCTGGATGGAATGAGGAAGGAGAGTGATTGAATGGAAGAAAAAGACTAACAAAGGATATAGTTTAGAATTTGAAGTGATTAATGGCAAAATAGCATCTATAAAAAATGGATAGCGCTGAATTAATAGGTATTCACAAAATTACTTTGGATAGCTATAAAGTCGGAGATATAAAAAGGATACTATAACAATAACATATATTGATATAGAATCCTTTAGAATAACTAATTCATAGATGATAGCCATAAGAACAAAAAAAGGAAGTGATTAAATGGATAAAATGAAAATTTTAGGTCAGACATACAATATTATAGAAAAAGATATGAAGAATGAAGAAGTAATTTTTTTGGAGAAATTGAGTATTTAACAAATACAATAATAATAAATAAAAAAATGCAAGAAGAAAAAAAGAAGATTACATTACTCCATGAAGTTTTACATGCAATTTTTAGTCAATTAAGACTAGATGAAAAAAATTAATGAAAGCGAGAATCTAATTTCTTCTCTTGCAGAAAAGCCTTTACATGTTTCTAAATGAAAATAAAAATTTTTATTTCTTTTTAGATCTTGAAGAACTTTTAGTTTGAGATAAAGCAGATCCAGTTTACACTTTTTAGATTTACTACTGTATCTTCCATCTCTTAAAAATACTTGAAGCCTTACTGGCTACAGATTTTTGATGTTTGTTTCTTATTAGCTATAAATTTCTCCTTTCCAGAAGGTATATTTTGAAATATTATAATGGACTTAAAATATACGTTTCTTAATAATTATACTTATTAGCAATCTTGCGGAATTGTTGCTAACAAAAAGTAGTATATCATAATAGATTATATTTTTCAAGGAGGATAAATGTTTAAGAAGTTTTTAAAAGAATGTTTGAAATATAAAAATTTATATATTTTTGGAGGAAACAGGAGACAGGGAAAAAGGTTAAAAGAATCAGCAGAAGACATGGGAAAGTAACAGAAGCAAGTATACTGCTATTTGATTCCAAAACAAAAAGAACGACAGTAAATGAAATATACTTTTAATAGTCAAGGATATTTCATAATAAGGGATCAGAAAAGATTGAGACTGGGGAAATTTAATTAAAAAAATATAGGAGAGCAATTAAATGAACATATTAGATGAATGTGGACTATATAGAGTTTTTTTAAAAGAAGAGGAATGATGAGGAAATGGAAAAATTAAATCAACTCTTGAATGAAAAGAACATCACAAGAGAAGATTTAATCTTAATACTTAAATGTTTAGTGTTGAAATATCATAACCTTTAAAAAAAGAGAAAGTGAGAGTGATTTAAAAAATATGAATAAATTACAAGTTATAAATGACGAAAGATTTAAAATCTTCAGTAAAGAAAAATTTAGGAAGTGTGAGAACAGTTTTATTAAATAACGAAGTATGGTTTTGTATAAAAGATGTTTGTGATATTTTGGAATTAACAAATCCTACTGTTGTAGCTAAAAGATTGGATGAAGATGAAAAGGCTAAGTTTGATTTAGGGTTAAAAAATGGCGAATTAACTAACTTTACAAACGAAAGCGGGCTTTACACTTTAATTTTAAGAAGTGACAAACCTGAAGCAAAACCATTTAGAAAATGGATAACATCAGAAGTTATTCCGGCAATAAGAAAAACAGGAAAATATGAAGAAAAGCCAATGACATCGGCACAGTATTTATTACAACAAGCACAATGGATGGTAGAGGCGGAAAATAGAATGAATAACATTGAAAATGATGTTGCTCAAAATAACCAGAGCATAGGAAATATAAAGAAGGACATAACGAGAATAGAACATAACGAGAGAAGAACTCTGACAAGCAACCATTTAACAGTAATCGCTTATGCAAATATGAAGGGAATCAAGCCTAACACTTATAATTCAAGTGTTATGGGAAGAAAAGCTACTAAGGTATGTAGAACCAGAGGACTGCTTACAGGAACGGTCGTAGATAGTAAATATGGGCTTATTAATACATATCCTTTGGAAGTTCTGGATGAAATATTCTTTGGGTAGAAGGAGAGTAGTAAGTTATGCAGCACCATAAATATACATACTGGACAACAGAAGAACTTCAGACATTAAGAATTTTAAGATTTGTGGAAGGTCTCCCGTACAACGAGATAGGTATTGCATTAAATAGAAATTGGCAATCCTGTTGCAATGCAGTTCATAAGTATTTCAAAAAAAGAACTTGAAGATTATAAAAAAACAAGAAAAAAATGTAAAGAAGAACTTATTTATGAATTGGCAGAAAAAGGAATTAAAAGAGCGGCTATTGCTAAAAAGATTGGGAATAAAAAATACCAGCAGTAGATTATGCCATTTATATTAAAAAAATCGTTTAAGGGCTAAGTAATGGCAACAAACACCAAAAAAAGATTAAGGGACGGCAATCCCGGAAAGGAAAAAAACTATGGAAAAATTTGGAATCTTGGATAAATAAACAGGCTTTCAAAATTGCAATGTCAATTAAAGAAACAGCGGAATTTATCGGAAAAAGGTCAGCAGTATGTAAGAATGGGACTACAGACAAGAAGACTTAAGTTTGGCTCTGCAGTTCAGACTAGAGAGCCGACTAGAACTAAACCCCGTGGAGTTTGGGATTATGACATCCAGCGAATACAGGTTGAAAGATATGTCGGCATGAGCTACAAAAAAATTTTTGAAGTTAAAATATGTAAATTAAAGAAGGTGATGAAAAAGTGAAAAAAAGAAACTGGGCATACTGGGGAATATTATGGGTTGCAGTTATGCTGAACAACACACAAGATTTTAAAGATGGGAATTTTGGAGTAATAATAACAACTATTGCCCTATACGCTGTCATAGGATTAAGAATTTACAGCTTTGTAAACAGTAAAGAGTACAAGAGCTGGGGCGGAAAGGATTAGGAATGAAAATGTTGACAACAAGAGATCTGATAAAGATATTATTTCTGGCAGTCACAACGATTATAGTACAATTAGAAGTTATTAGAGAGAATGGCCACTGGATTGCTGGAGGAATTTAGCATTTCCCATATTATTGACAATAATACTTTTGGTGGCGTCATTCTTTAAAAAGATGTAAAAAATGGAGAACAGTTATGAAAATAAAGAGAAAATTAAAAAAACAAGAGGAAAAGCGAGTGCTTGTATCGAAGGCAAAGGATTACACAAAATTCTCAACGGATGAAAATGAAAGAGCGAAGGTCTTTTCAATGATGGGCCTGTCAAATTTATGCAAGCATTATAGAAATTATTTTAACATTCCTGGAATTACAGATGGTAATCTCCTAAGAGGTGATACCAAAATACCAAAAATTGAACGAAGAAAATACCTTGTGGTACACCTTTGGACTTGAGGACATCATACAGAGAAGTTTCAGGATTGTGACAAGGCTTGTAAAGGAATATGACTATGAAGAGCTGCAGAACCCTAATCAGCGTAAGATACAGGACTTTAAGAATGAATTTGTGGTTGTAGAGTTTTCTAAAATGTACCAGGAAGAATTAAAAATTTTAAAAACTAAATTTGGCAAATATTTAAAAACTAGGTATAGAGATACTGAAACTGCGACAAAACAGATACTTGTGATATTTGCATATTACAACATTTTTAAGAGATTTGTACAGGTAAAAACTAAAAGATTTTGACAAGAAAAAAATAGAATGTATATTAAAAACATTTATTACAAAAAAACGGACAAGAAATTTGAGGAAATAAAAGAAGTAATTATAGAAGGTGGGAAAGCTGACTTTGAACAGGATGCTATAACTTTATTAGCATTTGAAGAGGCTGGACTTGAAATTGCCTGGGTTGGATGTAAAAGAAAAGAGGCTATGAAAATAAAAAAATAGCCAGCGACTGTCTAACACTGGCTAAAAACAGGATGAGTGCTTGTCTTAACTCATCTTAATTATAGCAAAATTTAGACAATTAAATCAATACTTTGGAGAGAAGAAACTCCATAAAAAAAACTTGGCTGGCATTATACTTCCTAAATATTTATTAATAATGCAATTGTCATTTTTACTGATGTCAGCCTACTAAATCAATGAAAGGATAGAAAAATGGAAGATAAACTAAAAAGCGGCAGTAAAAAAACTTGGAAACTTCTGGAAAGCTGTTAAAATTGCAGAAAATTTTGCAGAAAAAAAGAAGTTAGGAAAAAGAATATTTGAAAGGGATATTTATAGAAGCGGATGAAAAGAAAAAAATGTTTTTAATATTAAGAGCTCGGATTCGGAAAAAAATCTGTAAGGATTGAAATTGCAGGAAAAAAATATCTGGCGGTGGAAAAAGTTCTAGTTCCTGTAAAAATTTTTAAGGATCTGGTAAAAGGAATCTCCAGCAATGATGTTACAATCGCAGTTGAAAAAGGATAAAAATAATTGTCCAAACAAATGATTCTAAGGGAGAAATTTCATTGATAACAGGAGACCCTTTTTCCTGACTTTTGAAAGTATAAAAAGTACCAGAATATTATTCGTTTCAGAAGGAAGACTTGAAAAAAATCTTTTTGAGAATGTAATGTTTTCTGCTTCCACAAATGTTGAAAAACTTTGCTGTAAATTGTGTGAGGCTTGATTTAGATGGAGAACATTTAAAGGCTATTGGGACTGATACCTACCGTTTGGCCTATGCAAGAGTTCAATTAAATCCTAGCCCAAATAAGCCTGAAGATTTTGGTGTGAGCATACCTCTGGAAACCGTTAAAGGACTTTTAAAAGTTATGAAATCTAAATTAGGTGCGCCTGATGAAATGACAGCAGTTTCTATAGGAAAAAATGAAATATCGTTTAAATTTGTAGGAATAGAAGTTGTATCCAGGTTAGTTGACCTTGTTTTCCCAGATTACAAAACTATAACATCCGGCTTGGATAAAGATAGAACAACGGTAGTCTTAGGCACTAAAAATTTTATATCCGCACTTAAACGTGCTTATTCTGTGGCTAAAAATTCTCTTGAATATAGAAATGGAGCGGTATTTAACTTCACACAGAACAAATTGTTAATAAAATCAAATGACGGACATTCAGAATTTAAAGAAGAGATGGCAACAATTCAGAATGGCAATGATTTAAAAATAGCATTAAAAGTGAAATACCTGCTGGATTTTATTAAAAAAATCAAGGACAAGACAGTAGTGATGAAAATGCTCAACAATAAGAGCGCGGTACTTGTTAAAGGTGGCGCTAGTGATGACTGGCTTTATTTAATGATGCCTTTAGCGTTAAGAGATTAGGAGGAATATTGGAATACAAGGTAATACAATCAGGAAGTAAAGGAAATGCCGTGATTATTAATAACAATATTTTTAGTTGATTGCGGAGTTCCTTATGCAAAATTAAAAGATTATTTGAAAGATATAGAATATCTTTTCATTACTCATAAACATTCAGACCATTTGAAAAAAATCTACATTCAAGAGTATTAGGAACAAATGGAAACATATTAAGATTTATTCAAATTATGAAGTGGCTATGGAAGTTGGGAAAAAGAGACTGGAAAAAGATTTTTAAGTACAGAAATTAGTTATCAAATTGGAGAAATGGAGTAATTCCTTTTGAATGCATACACGATGTAGTAACAACAGGTTATGTATTCAAAATAGGCGATAATGATGTAATTTATGCAACAGATACATCAACGCTTGAGAATGCTCCTGATATTAAATATGATTATTTCTTTATTGAGAGTAATCACGATGAAAAAGAAGATTGAATTAATTATGAACGACAAATCATATAAGTATGACGCTTTTCAGAATGCTAAAAGACATCTTTCGACACAAAGTGCAAAAAGCGTTCTACTACATGCATAGAAAAAAATAGCGATAGTAAATTTATAGAATTACATAAAAGTGAGAGATTTTATTAAAAAAATAGAATAGGAGATAACAGATGGAAAAAAATTAATTTTAATAAGAAGAAGAAAAAGAGAATCAAAAATCAGGGAATATTGCTGTAAAAAGTGAGAACGGATACATATGAAATTATAAATGAAATAAAAAGAAGCGACAGGCTATTCTGCTTCAAAAAGTTGTGAAACTGTTAGTAGATTATGCTTATGATAATATTGAATGGGAAGAGGAGTAAGGATATGAGTGAATTAATGAATATTAACGAAACAGGGATTGTTGAATTTGAAGTTGGGAAGATAAATTTTAATGCTTATGAGCATATAAAAGAGAAAGCATTAAATTTAAGTGAGAATTTAAAAAAATTGAAGTAACAGAAGAAAAATATCAAAGAATCTAAAAAAACTGATAAGCTGAAGTTAATAAAGATGTGAAAAAAACTGGAAGATCATAGAATTAAGATAAAAAAAGAGATGTTGAAACCTTATAATGACTTTTGAAGCACAAGTAAAAGAGATAGTGGCAATTGTAAAAAGAAGTCGATAATATTGTTAGAAGTCAAATACGACAAATGGAAGAAACTGAAAGAAGAAATAAAAAAAGCTGTAATTAAAGAAATGTTTGAAGATAAAGTGAAACATTATGATTTTAATGATGTGATAACTTTTGAGAATTTCTTTAAAGAAAATATGGCTAATAAAAACGACTTCGCTAGATAAAGTTTTGGAAAATGAATTGTCTGACTGGTTAGAACAAAGAAAAAAATGGATATTGGAGTTATAAAGAATTTTGGAGACAATGAGATTTTTAAAAGAATATTTGGAAACATTTAACTTAGCACAATCTATTGAGAATGCAAAAAGCAAGGGAAGAAAAAGAATAAAAAAAGTTGAAGAAGTTATGAAAAAGCAGAAAAAAATCTGATAAAAAAATACATTTTTATCATATCAGATGAAAAAGACGCAAAAATTGACTGAAATGTTATTAAAAAGAAAATAAAAATTAAATATATTATGGAGGAAAAAAATAGATGGAATTATTAAAAGATTTAGAATTAGTACAAGTAGTTTATGAAAATGAAGGAAAAAGCAATTATGACTTTTTTTACATGAAGAAAGTTTGGAGAAATAAGAGAAGTTAATTTTAATAAACAAAGTTGGTCTGGAACTCAAGCGAAATTTGTTGATGATCCTGAAAAAAAGTTTGAGAAAGTAGAGAAATGGTGTCAGGAATATTTTTAATTGTGAGTTTGATGATTTACATAATTGTGTGGGAGTTAGAAAAGATATTTATGATTACAATACATATTGTAGTTTGTGGGAAACAAAGCTCAGTGGATAAGTTTACTGATGAGGAATTAGGACTGATTGATGAAAGCTGTAATCAAAGAAATTAAGTTAGATGATGTGGGAATTAAAAATCCATATTGAATATGAAGGAAAAAAATCTATGAAAATAAAAATGGTTTATGCTAAATGGGTCGATGGAATGAAAAAAATTCTTTATCAATCCTCAGGAAAAAGTGAAAAAAGTTAGAACAATTTAAAAAAATAAATTTGGTGTAGATGTAGAAAAATAAAGATGAATTAATAGGTCGAACTGTAATGTTTGAAGTAAAAAGCTGGTGGTAGATTCATATGGGTAGATATTAAACCATTAGTTAAGAAAAATAAAAAGAAATAGTAATTATATAAAGGGATGTCAAACGATGTCCCTTTATTGAAAAGGATTGATGTATGGAAAATCTATTATTTTATGATATTGAGGGTATACAAGTATGACGCTTTTGTGGTTTTTAAAGATATAAATAAAAAAATACATTGAGAATATTTTCACAATGATTTTTGAAGAACTTCGAGATTTTATAAAAGGTAAAAACTCTAGTTGGTTATAACAACTACTTTTATGACGACTTAGTTCTTACAAAAAAATGATAAGAGGTTGGAGTAATTATCAATTAAAAAGAATTTAATGATAGAATTATCTCTGGAAATAACGCAGATAAGGAAGTGGATAAAGTGCATAAATAGTCTTGACTGTTTCCAGCAAATTAATGTATCTAAACCAGGGTTAAAAATTGAAGGAAATATGGGTAAAATGATACTTGAAAGTAGTGTACCGTTTGATATAGATAGGAAATTGACAGATGAGGAACTGAAAGAAGCAATGTTTTATTGTGGATATGATGTGGATACAACCATTGAAGTGTATAAACTGAGGGAAAATTCTTATTTTAAGACAAAAGAACTATTGGTAAAAAAACTTGGAAACAGTAAAGCTAAAAAATGGAATACAACAACTATTTCAGGAAATCTGCTTACCACTTCTGGAAAAATAAATAAATGGAGCAGTATCAGAATTGAAGAAGACCTATTGGATAAAGTTGATTTAGAAGTAAAAGAAATGTGGCTGCAGTTGAATGAACCAGTATTTGAATTGAAGACCAAGACAATAACGAAAAAAGAGTTTGGGAATGACATTCAGTTTGGATTTGGAGGACTGCATGGAGCACCATCTAAGCCAATTAGAGTTAAAAATGTAAAATTATTAGATGTTACAAGCATGTATCCTAATATAATCATTCTACTAAACGCTCTAGGCCCTGCTACAAGTAAATATATAGATATATTGAACCGTAGGGTTGAGATAAAAACATAAGGATAAAGTTTAGAAAGTGACGCTCTTAAATTAATTCTTAATTCGGTGTATGGAAACTTAAACAATCAATATTCTGTCTTAAATAATCCTCGTCTCGCTTATTCCGTGTGTGTGTATGGTCAAATAGCACTGTATGAATTATGTAAAAAGATTGTCGGATAGTTGCCAAATAATTAATATAAATACTGATGGTGTGGCTTTTACAACTAACTCTACTGAATATTTGGCAGTAAAAAGAGCAATGGGAGAAAGAGTTTAAATTAAATTTGGAAGAAGATAACTTTGATTTGTTTATTCAGAAAGATGTTAATAACTATATAGGTGTAAAAGGGGATTATATTAAATGTAAAAGGTGGAGATGTTAATAAGTTTAGTGGTGACAAATATTTTAGTAATAACAATGCTAGAATCATTGATATACTGTTGTAAATAAATTAGTGCATAATAAAGATGTACTTGAAACATTGATTGAAAAATAGAACTAAGCCTGAATTGTATCAGTATATACTTCAAGCAGGAAGAACTTATCAAGGGACTTTTGACCAGGACAATAAGAAATATCAGAATATAAATAGAGTTTTTGCTTGTAGAAACAACGGAATTCAATTGAGTAAGAAAAGATTAGACGGAGGGCTTGTTAAGTTTGCCGATGCTCCTGAAAAAATGTTCTTGTGGAATGACGATTGCAGTAAACTAGAAAACTTCGAGAAAATTGTTGATCTGAACCATTATTATCAAATTATAAACAAGAAATTGAAAATGTGGGAGATATAATAGATGTATATAGAGTATAAACCAGGTCAAAAAAACATGCTCGCTAAAAAAATGCTGAAATATCTGATAATGATACTTACTTTAAAGACGCTGGTTGGTTGTTGACTGATGATGATTTAGTGGTCGATATAGACTGTTTAGACATTGAGACGATAAAAGTATTGCTAAAGTACTTTAACATTCGTACACGGACTGTATGGACGGATAGAGGAGTGCATTTATACTTCAAGAAACCACTAGGATTTCGTGGAGCTGCTAGAGTGTGTCCTCTAGGTTTTAAAAATAGAATACAAACATACAGGAAATACTAAAAAGCTGTACGATAAAAAAGAAACGGAAAAACATAGAAAAGTTGAAAGAAATGATGTGAGACAGGAATTACCTGAAATATTCCAAGCTAACAGAAAATTTGAAAGTATGTTGGGTCTTAGTGAAAATGACGGAAGAAATAACGCACTTTTTTCGCATCGTGCTAAGTTGGCAGGGTATGCTGAAGAAAAAAGGATTCTCCATTTTATAAATCAGTACATATTTGCAGACCCCTTAGATGAAAATGAGTTTGAAACAATTATGAGGGATACTGGATTTGAAGCAACAAAAAATGGTGAATATTTGGTAGCTACTAAAATGATTAAAAGATTTTAATACTTGTGTTTATAAAAATGAGACTTTTATTGTTATAACGGTACTAAATATGAAAAACGATGAATTGTCATTAAAAACATATGATTTACAGTATGGTTGGAGACCAGAAGACTGCTTATGTGGACGAAGTTTGTAAACAAATGCTGTACAGAAGTAAAAAAAGATACCGCTAGATACTATTTTTTTAATATAAAAATTTAATAACGGTGTACTAATAAATGGAGAGTTTGTTGAAATTGATGATTATAAGGAATTTACTCCTTACTATGTTGAATTAGATTATAAACCTGAAGTCTGAACCAGTTGAAATAGTTGATAACTATGTGGCTCAATTGACTAATAATGATGAGAAGTATAGAGATTTGCTGTTTGAAATTTTAGCCCATGGTTTAATTACTGATCCAGAAGTGAAAAAGGTCTCTAGCAAAGTTTTTTTATTTTTTTGTAGGAGATGGAGGAAATGGTAAAGGAACTTTATTAAGTATTATCAGAAGTATTTTTGAATAGAGAGAATTGTAGTGGGTTGAAGATAAAGCAAATGTCAGATGAGAGATATGCGTACAGTATGGATGGTAAATTGGTTAATTTAGGTGATGATATTCAAGACCAGCCAATTAATGGCAAGGATATGGAGATGTTGAAAAATATTTCTACCTGTGATTATGTGGAAATTAGAAAAAATGTTTAAAAAAATTCAACGTCAGCAGCTATGACTACAAGTTTGATATTTACATCAAATCACATATTGAAATCATGGGAAAAAGGAGAAAGCTATAAACGTAGAGTTCTTTGGCTTCCAATGTACTCCAAACCAAAGAGAAAAGATCCAAGGTTTATTACTAAATTAACTACTCAGAAGGCTTTGGAATATTGGCTAAGGTTAATTATTGAAGGGTATAAAAGATTATATGAAAATGGAGATTTTACAAATTGTAATATCGTGGCAGATTTTAACAGACAATATCATGAAGAAAAACAATGGAGTTTGAAATATATGTAAAGGATTTAACGAGAGAGGATATTATTGGTAAGACTAATCAGGAAATATACTTGGAATTTGAACAATGGTGTGAAGAAAAATGATTTAACAGCGAGTAAAAAGATGTTAAGAGAAAGTTTATTTATGATATTCATAGGTTGAAAAATTAAAGTTGTTAAGAGGAATAAGAAAAACTTTTAGAGCGTTTCAACCAATAGATGAAAACAAAGAGTAAACCACAATTATTTTTTTAATCTATATTTCACATAAAACAGAAAGAAAAAAAGAATTGAATTTTCATTAATAAATTACTTAAATGATGATTGAATTATTTATCAATATATATTATTTATATATAACTAAGGAAAATAATAAATAACAGGTGTTAGGTTACACTTAAAGTGAAACCTTTTTGCCCAAAGTGTAACTCAAAGTGTAACCCTAATAAAAATGTTATATAACATATGTTATAATATATAATTTTTATTATTTTTTTAAAGTATTATATTATATTTATATAATATATGCTATTGTTATATAACAGGTGTTGGTTACACTAGTTACACTTGTTTTCAATAAAAAGTTTTTTTCTGGAAATTTGTTTGTTCTCAATTATGGAGAAGAAGTAGTATTTTATATAGGAACTTTAAAAAAAGCAGAGTGTAACCGAAACCTTTCTCTGAAAGTATTATTTTTTTATTGGGTTTAAATAGGTTTCACTTTTTGGAGCCTTGAAAAATAAGGAAAAATTTTTTTGTATTTTTGTGATTTATTAGAATATTAATTAATATTAAAAATAAAAAGGAGGAAAAAAATGAAAAAGGAAAGTGTATTGGAAATAGAATTTACGCCTGTTTGGGATAAATGGGCCTGGAGGATTAGAAAACAAAAATGAGGAAGTATTAAAACTTGGCAATTTCAGGGATGATAAATTAAAAAGTAATGTCAACTTCATTAATTGATCCCAGTTTCGTGACACTTAGTAATTACTTGTATTTAAAGTCTTCTGATTTGAACAATACTGTAAACATCTGCAATGATATAGTTAAAAGAATAATACAAGACAAGGTGGAAAGCTGTCAATGAAAAAAATATGGTGTCGAGAAACGTTGGAGAGCAGAAAGCAAGGAAACCTATTTTTTTATAAATGATTACTGTGAGATTACTAGTGATACTGATTGGGGTTATAATGAAGATAATGCAAGATATGATTTTTGGGAATTATTTTTGAAACAGAAGAAGAAGTTTGAGAAATATTTAGAATATATGAAAAAAATGCAGTTTAGAATGGGATGAAAGAGAGGAAGGGTAGATGGAACAATGGGAAATGATGGCTAAAAATGGGAAGTTGATATGAGGCAGAGATTGAATGTGCATAAAAAGAATAGAAGTGTATGGATTTAATTTTAATTATAAAAAAATTTTTTTCAGATAAAACTTTGTTAATGCTATTTGAGAAATCAAAAAAAGAGATGTTTAATAGAATGTTTATTAAAAATGTACTAGAAATTTAGTGGAAAGAGAGGATTTATGATAAAGATATATTTGATAGCTACAACGCTTTTTGTGATTTTGTTTATATATCTTGAACTGACTGAAATTGAAAAAGATGGTATGAGGAGATTGAACGCCAAATGTTTATAGATTTCAGCACTATAATGAATCAAAGAAGGTTTGCAAGGAAACGAGCAATAAAAAAATATGTTTAAAGTTTTATTAATCGGCTTTTATAGTGCTTTTGTGGATTTTCATTCTTGAAATAAGTTCAGTCGCAGAAAAATCATTTTTTTGAGAAAAAAATTTGAGGGAGAATAAAAAAATATGAACGAAAAAAAGATATAGAAAAAAATTGCGGATAAAGTCGCAGAAAGATTAATGCAAATAAGTAAAACAGATAAATATAAAGAAACTGAAGCAATGCTTCGAGACTTTATCCAAATTATAAAAGAATTATTGAAAAGAATAACGAACGTATAAACGAGATATTAAAGACTGGATTAGGAAATATAAAAAAAGGTAAGACCTGTTGAAAAATGTTCAAGGGGGTTTGAAAAAAGTATGAGGGCATTCCAGAGATAGAGCTAGAACGGATAGAACATTTAAAGTTTGAGAATGCAAAACTTGAAAAAAAGAATTATCAGAGTAGATAATGCTTTGGAAGGAATCAAAAAAACGATGGGTATTATGATATTATAATTCTTAGGTATTTTAAGGAATGGACTATTGATGAAATAATGAAGATTTTTGAAGTTGATAGGAGAACGATAGGGAGAAATAGAACAAGACTGATTAAGAAATTACAGTACAGTTTATTCCCTGAGGTTTTATTAGATTAGGGACTTGACAAAAATGTCCCATTGGTGTCCCAAACGTGGTATTTGCATATCCCATTTATATGATATAATATGTTATATTGAATTTTTGGAAATTAATGATTAACATTAATAGTCGATGAATTTGATCACTATATTAGAAATTAAGACAGTTTAAAAAGTCTGTCTTTTTTTATAAATATTCTTTTTGAGGAGGTGGAGAACTTGACATGAAATTGACAGAGAAGCAAAAAAAGATTTGCTGATTATTACATTGAAACTGGGAATGCAACAGAATCTGCCAGAAGGGCAGGGGTATAAGGGAAAAAATTTAAATAATGTAGCAAGTGAAAACTTGGCAAAAGTTGGTGTAAAAAGCTATATTGATGAAAAATTAAAGGTTTTAGAAAATGAAAGGACAGCCTCTGCCAAAGAAGTGCTTGAGTTTCTGACCAAATCAATGAGAGGCGAACTTGATGAGGAAATCGTAGTTGTTGAGGGAACTGGCGATGGAACTAGTGAGGCAAGGAAAATAAAAAAACAAATTGGATTGCGTGAAAGAATTAAATCGGCAGAATTACTTGGTAAACGATATAGACTGTTTACTGATAAAGTTGAAGTTGAAGGAGTTGTGCCTGTTATGATTGTAGGTGAGAGCGAACTTGAGGAGTAAAAAAGTGAATCTGCCGGAACTAGTTGGAAAAGGATACAGAGATTTTTGGAATTTTAAAGGTAGATATAGGGTCTGCAAAGGTAGTAGAGCTAGTAAAAAGAGTAAAACCACGGCTTTATTTTTTATTTATTCAATGATGAAATATCCTGGGGCAAATTTACTTGTGATAAGAAAAGTTTACAGGACATTGAAAGATAGTTGCTTTACAGATTTAAAATGGGCTATAAATAGACTTCAGGTGAATGATTATTGGGATATTAAAGAAAGTCCTCTGGAGATGGTTTATATTCCAACTGGGCAAAAAATATTATTTAGAGGATTGGATGATCCGCTTAAAGTTACTTCAATAACAGTTGAGACTGGAAATTTGTGTTGGGCTTGGCTTGAGGAGGCTTATGAAATAAACAAGGAACAAGATTTTAATATGCTTGATGAAAGTATTAGGGGAAAAATTGAAGGACCTCTATATAAACAGATCACACTTACGCTAAATCCATGGAACGAGAGACACTGGATTAAGAAAAGGTTTTTTGATGTTAAAGATGAAAATGTAATGGCAAAAACGACTAATTATATGTGTAATGAATGGCTAGATGAGTCTGATAAAAAACTGTTTGAAGATATGAAAAAGAATAATCCTAGGCGTTATCAAGTGGCTGGCTTAGGCGAGTGGGGAATTGTTGAAGGGCTTGTTTATGAGAACTGGGAAGAAAAAGAATTTGATGTCAATGAAATTTCAAAACGTAAAGGTGTGAAATCAGCTTTCGGACTAGACTTTGGGTATACCAATGATCCGTCAGCATTTTTCTGTGGGCTGATTGATGTAGCAAATAAGGAAATTTATGTGTTTGACGAGATTTATAAAAACGCAATGAAAAACCGTCAAATCGCTGAAGAGATTATCAGAAAAGGCTATGGAAAAGAAAAAATTGTGGCAGATAGTCAAGAGCCTAAGTCAATTGACGAACTTTATGATTTGGGATTGAAAGGCATAAGAAAATCAAGAAAAGGTAGGGACAGTATTAATAACGGAGTTCAATATATTCAGGATTATAAAATTATCATTCATCCCAGATGTGTGAATTTCATAACCGAAATATCAAACTATATGTGGGATAAGGACAAGTTTGACAATCCAGTCAATAAGCCTGTAGACGATTTTTAACCATTTAATGGACGCAATGAGATATGCACTTGAAAAGTTTATTCAAAAGGCCCTACATTTTCTTTTTGATTAAGGAGAAAAAAATGTTTAAATTTATTAAGAAATTGTTTAGGAGAAAAAGATAAAATGGGAGAACAGAATATCGATCTTAGCGAAGTTGAAAAATATTATAATGTGGTATTTTTGATGAGTCGGAAATATAGAGAAATGAAAGATGGGAATGATTATTATCGTGGGAAACATGACATACTTTTTTTAGGCAAAGAACAGATTTATCGGAGAAAAATGGTGAATTGATAGAAGTTAATAATTTACCAAATAATAGAATAGTGGATAACCAGTATAAAAAAATTGGTAAAAGCAAAAAGTAAATTATATAATTTCTAAAACTCCAAGCATTAAAAAGTGAGAATCAGGAATATGATAATAAATTAAATGAACTGTTTGATAAAAATTTTTCTTAAAAATATTAAAAAAGAGTAACCACTGATGTCTACAACAATGGACTTGGGTGGTTATTTTTGTATGTTGATGAAACAGGGAAATTAAGATTCAAGAGATTAAATTCAGTTGAGGTTATTCCTGTCTGGCTTGATAATGAGCATGAAGAGCTTGATTATGCAATAAGAGTTTACAGTCGAGAGATTTATAAAAATGGGACATATAATACTGAAAACTATGTTGAGATTTACAGAAAGTCTGGAGTTGAGTATTATAAAATGAACAATACAAAACTTACAGCAATTGAAAAGAGGGCATACCTAAGTGTTGATGACAAGCCTTACAACTGGCAAAAAATACCGCTTATATGCTTCAAGGCAGATGAGCTGGAACAATCCTTGCTTAAAAGAGTAAAATCGCTACAGGACGCTTTAAACATGCTTATAAGTGATTTTTATGAATAATATGCAGGAAGACAGTAGAAATACAATTTTAATTATTAAAAAAATTATGATGGTGAAAAATTTAGGTGAATTCAGAAAAAATCTTTCAACATTTGGTGCTGTTAAAGTTAGGGAAGATGGAGATGTATCAAGTTTACAAGTTGAAGTAAATGCAGGAAACTATGAAAGCATTGTGAAACTGCTGAAGAAAACTATAATTGAAAATGGTGGTGGATTCGACAGTAAGTCTGATACACTTGGGAATAATCCGAATCAGCTTAACATACGTTCAATGTACTCGGACATAGACTTGGAAGCAAATGATTTTGAAACAGAGTTTCAGGCAAGTTTTGAAGAAATGATATGGTTTGTGGCAAATCATTTGAAGAATACTGGACAAGGTGATTTTCTTAAAGAAAAAGTGGAAGTTGTGTTGAATAGAGACATATTGATAAACGAGAGTCAATCTATTTCAGATATTAGAAATTCGGTTGGGATAATTTCGGACGAAACATTGGTTGCACAACATCCTTGGGTAACAGATGTTCAAGAAGAACTTGCAAGAATGAAAAAAGAAAACTCAGAACAAGAAATGCAAGAGCAAACTGATTATGGAAATTTTAGGAACGTTGTGCATAATCACAATGGTGATGTAAATGAATGATTATTGGAAAGATAGATTTGTAGAAGAAGAAAAACGTGTTAATGAAATGGCTGGAAAAGAAATAAAGAAGCAGCAAGTTGAATATGACAAGGCAATTGTTAGAATAAATCAAGATGTCGAAATTTGGTACAACAGGATTGCTAAAAATAACGATGTAACATTGGCAAATGCAAAGGAAATGCTTAACAAGAAGGAACGTGATGAGTTCAAATGGGCTGTGGAAGAGTATATCAAAAAAGGTTCAGGAGAAGACAGTTTGAAGTTTGTAAAAGAACTTGAAAATGCAAGTGCAAGGTATCATATAGAGAGATTAGAAGTATTAAAACTTCAGGTACGAGCAAGAATAGAAAGATTGTACGATGATAATGGGAAAGGTTTTGAGAAGTACTTGTCGAAATTGTATAAAGACCAATACAATCATACTTTTTTTGAAATAGCAAAAGGTACTGGCATGGATATTGGTTCAAATTTGTATAAGATGAATGATAAATTGGTAGACACTGTTGTTTCTAGTCCTTGGGCTTCAGATGGAAAACATTTTTCAGACAGGATATGGGAAGATAAAAATAAATTGATAAATACGTTACATGCTGAAATGACTCAAGCGTTTATTCGTGGAGACAAGCTAGATACCTTAATAGAAAAAGTTGTTAAAAGAATGAGTGCAAGTAAAGGCAACGTGGCAAGACTTGTCTATACTGAAAGTGCCGCTTATGCTTCTAAAGCTAGAATTAAGACTTATGAGGATTTAAATGTTGAACGATACGAAATTGTTGCAACTCTTGACAGCAGAACTTCTGAAATTTGTCAAAGCCTTGACGGCAAAATGTTCAAGTTTAAGGATTACGAGATTGGCACAACTGCTCCACCATTTCACGTCAACTGCAGGACAACTACAGCTCCATATTTTGAAGATGAGGAAGAAGGAGAACGTGCTGCAAGGGATAAAGATGGAAAAACTTATTACGTGCCAAGTGATATGAAGTATAAAGACTGGGAAATTGAATATGCGAATAAAAGATTTGTCAATACAACTGTAAAAGTTCCTGAAGGAAGATACAGATTACTTGGAAATATTAAAGATTCAAGGTATAATAGTGTAGAAGAGCTTTTGCAAAAATATGAAGAAAAAATAGTTAAAAATACCTATGAAAGTGCTATGGTTGTAACTGAGCGTGGAGAAATATACGTTATAAAGGGTGATAAAGGCTCGTTACCTATGCAAAGAATCGAATCAATACTGTTTTGAGAACGCTTCTATAACTCACAATCACCCAGAAGGAAGGCATGAATGGGGATTCAGTGGTGGAGATTTTGACACTTTCAGGAATGGGAAGTTCAAATATATGAGAGCGATTGATGAAAAATATGTGCATGAGTTGTCAAAGGATATGTTTGAGATGGATATGACAGATTTTGATGATGATATTCAAAAACTTAGAGAATTAAATTTTTGAAGATGTTGCACAGATTTTACAAAAACTAAATGCAAAAGATAAAAAAACCTAAACTATAGGAGAAAAAAATATGTTATCAAGAGAACATAGGCTATATAAAAGCATTTAAACAAATGAGAGATAAAGAAAAAGAGTATCAGAGAAAAAGAGACGAAATGGGATGGAGAGGGCTTGATGGACCTTTTACGAAAGAGGAAATTGAGCTTCACAAAGAATTTTTTTGAGTTTATGAAAAAAAGTTCTAAAAAGAAGAAAAAAAGATTTAGATTTTAAAACTTTCAGATTTGTGGGAAAATGTACAAGGAAGACAATCAATAAAGAAAAAAACTAATCACGATTATTAATTTAGTCGTGATTTTTTTATTTTCGCCTTTTAAGATTTGCAGGCGTAAAAAGAACAAATCTAATACTATTTCCCATTAAAGCAATAGATTTATTATAAAAATCTATTTAACAAGAGGTCTTGATCCTTTGCCATAAAAAAATAAATAAAAATATAATTTCTATTTTTTAAATGGGATTTAGTATAAATCTAATCTCGTTGGCATACAACGTAAAAAATGAATAGGAGTGAATAGATTATGAACAAAGAAGATTTGTTGAAATTAGGTCTGTCAGAAGAACAGGCAGAAAAAGTGCTGTCAGCAAATGCGGAACAGTTGAAAGGATTTATTCCAAAATCAAGATTTGATGAAGTGAATAATACAAAAAAACAGCTGGAAAAAGACTTAAAGGACAGAGATGTGCAGCTTGAAAATTTAAAGAATAGTTCAGGGGATTTGGAAACAATGAAGCAGACTATTGAGAACTTGCAAAAGGATAATAAAGCTGCAAAAGATAATTTTGACGCTGAACTTGCTAAATTTAAACTGGAAAGTGCAATCGACAACACTTTGCTGAGTTCAAATGCGATTAATATTAAAGCAGTTAAGGCTTTACTTGACATGGGTAGAATTAAACTGGATGGAGAAGTTCTGATTGGTATTAATGAACAGATAGAAGCTTTGAAAACTGCTGAAGACAGCAAAATGTTATTTAAAAGAGCGGAATCAAAATCGAAGGAGCCTAACTTTTCAGGAGTTAAACCTGGAGAAGGGAATACAGGTACAGAAGGTGCGAACCAAACAAAATCATTAGGAGACGCCATAATGGCAAGACTGATGGTAAATAAAAATGAATAATAGGAGGTGGCTTATATGCCAATAACATTAGCAGAAGCTAAAAAGAACGTACAGGATGATTTGCAGATTGGAGTAATCGATGAATTTGCAAAAAGCAATTTTATTATGAGTAACATACCATTTGACAACGTGGTTTCGCCTACTGGTGGAGGAACTACAATGACTTATGGTTATACAAGGTTGAAAACTCAACCAACTGCTGACTTCAGGGAAGTCAATCAGGAGTACACACCTGCAGAAGTTTCTAAAGAGAGACATAATGTAGACTTGAAAATCTTTGGGGGATCATTCCAGATTGATAGAATTATTGCAGATATGGGTGGAATTGTTTCAGAAGTTCAACTGCAAATGACTCAAAAAATTAAAGCGGCATCAGCGTTATTTAATGACACGGTTATCAATGGGGATTCAGGAGTAAATGCGAAAGCGTTTGACGGATTAGAAAAAGCAGTTACAGGAAGTACAACTGAATTTATACCAACGGCAGCAATTGACTTATCAGACTCAGCGGCGGTAGACACAAACTACAAACTGTTTTTAGACTTGTTAGACGAGTTTTTAATGGGGCTAGATGGAACACCATCAATGTTAGCTGGGAACACAAAACTGATTGCCAGATTAAGAGCCTGTGCAAGACGTTCAGCCCAATACACTGTTACAATGAATGAATTTGGACAGCAGGTTGAAAGATACGGAGTAATTCCGTTTGTTGACTTGGGAACTAAAGCGGGAACTAATGACCCAGTTTCAACAATAAATGGACAAGGGGAAACTTCTTTATACGCTGTAAGATTTGGTATGGATGGATTTCACGGAGTTGCACCTACAGGAAATGCTTTAATCAAATCGTGGTTACCTGACTATAAAACGGCTGGTGCAGTAAAAACAGGTGAAGTGGAAATGGTTGCGGCAGTTGCATTAAAAGCTACGAAAGCTGCAGGAATTTTCAGAAAAATCAAGGTTAAATAGGAGGATTTTGTATGGCTGTTAAAATATATGCACCAAATGAAAACTATTCAGGAAGTAGTGCTGGAGTAACTTTTGTAAATGGGGTTGGAGAAACAGATAACCCGTATTTGATTGAGTGGTTTAAGGATCACGGATACAAAGTAGATGAAGAAAGCATTGATTCTGAAGAAAAAACTAAGAAAACTAAAAAATAGGTGGTAGCCATGGATTATATCATAGACATCAAGGAAGATGTAAAAAAATATTTAAAGTCGCTGGGTTACGAAGTTGTAGATGGTGACTTATTTTTATTAGACAATTCCATTCAGACAGTAAAGTATTACATCTGTAATAAAACTAACCAAAAGAAAGTTCCCGAAGGATTAAAAATATGTCTGGATAAATAGAAGTGTGGCAGAGTTTCTAATTTCAAATTAAAATTAAATCGACCTTTAACATACTAGGATTGAATTTTAACCGTATAGCGAAAGAGATAAGTGAGGGGAAAACTAAAGTAGTTTTCGATGATACTAAAAGCACAGGAGATAAATTTGAAGTATATTTAACGAATCTTTTAACTTATGGAGAAGAAGAAATACTAAGATTTAGGAGGCTAGTATGGTAAGTGATATTTTAAAAAGTGCAAAAGACGCAATAAAGTCTATGTGGAGCGGGCTATGCACAGTTTATAAAAATGAGAAGTCTAAAAATAAGTATGGTATAGTGACCTCTGAAAAAGTAGAAATATATAAAGGTGAACCTTGTCATTTAAGTTTTGAAAATGTTAGCCAAGCAGATCAAACGGAATTAGGAGCAAATGTGTCTCAAGTTGTCACTCTTTTCATTTCCCCTGAAGTTTATATTCCTCCAGGGAGTATGATTGAAGTAACTCAGAACAATGTGACAAGAACATATAAACACAGTGGAATTTCTGCAATTTACACTAATCATCAGGAGATTATACTTGAATTAGAGCAGGAGAAAGCATAATGGCAAGTTCAAAAATAAAAGTACAGTTTAATGGTCTGAAAGAGTTTCAAAAAATAATTGAGGATATGGAAAAGGAAAAAGAGCAGTTGATGATTGATACTATAAAAGAATTAGCTGCGAGATTGTTACGTAAAGTAATTAAAAGAACTCCTGTAAGTTCTCCTAATTTTGGAGTTGCTACTTACAAGAGAAATAATAAGAAAAAAAAGGTATAAAAAAAGGCGATACTATCTATGATAAAAAAAGGGTAAAGCCAGAGTTTTGAAAAACTAAGACCGTTTCATATAAAAAAAGATGGTAAAACAATCTCTAAAACCTATGGTGGTCAAGGTGGAACTTTAAGAAGAAATTGGACTGTTTCCGATGTGAGAAAAAAATGGCGGTAATTATGAAATAGAAGTTTCAAACTCTACAGAATACGCAAAGTCTATGTTGAATTTGGACATAGACAAACTCCAGGAAGATTTGTTCCTGCTATTGGGAAGAGATTAAAAAAAGTCTTGGGTAAAAGGTAAGTTTATGCTTACTATTTCTGAAGATGAATTAAAAAGGCAAAGCCCGGCTGTTATTGAGAAGAAGATTACCGAATGGCTTAAAAAGTTAGGAGGATAGATGTTAAATGAAATTGTAATGGAATCGGATTAAAAACTTTCAAAAAGTTTTAATGGAATAGATATTCACAAAGAAGAACTTGAGCAAGGTTTTGAAGAGCCTTGCTTTTTATCGACTTATTGAATCCTGGTGAAAAAGCAGATTATTGGAAATAGGTATTTGAGAAGTTATTTGTTCGATATTGTATATTTTCCTAAGAAGAAAAGTTCAGAAGAAATATTCGAGGTGTTAGATAAACTTTATTCGGTACTTGAGTATATTGAACTTGATGATAGTACACTTATTCGGGGAATTGATAGAAATTCTAGGGAAGAAGATAAAGTATTGCATTTCTTCGTTACATACGAAATGTTTATTTATAAATTAGACGAGGAAAAACCTAAGATGAAAAAAACTAGATGTAAATAATGGATTGAAGGAGGATTAGTATGACAGATATTAATAGTACTGAAAAATAAGATACAGATAAAAAAAGAAAAAATGTTGAAAAATAAATCAGAAGAAACTAAATTTGTAAAAAGTCAGATTATAAGTTCTGATAAATATAAAAAAACAGAGCAGATTTATTAAATGTTTTACTAGAAGATGATAAAGAATATACTTTATCAGAAATTGAGAAAAAAATTAGAAGATTTTTTTAAGTAGGGAGGTTAGATAATGGCTTATGGTGGCGGTACTTGGCTAGTACAAAATAAAGTTTTACCAGGTACATATATTAATTTTGTAAGTAAAGAAAGAGTCTGAACTTGTATTTTCGGATAGAGGATATGTCGCGATTGAGTTGAACTTGATTGGGGAATTGATGAAGAAATATTCAAAGTAGAAAATGGCGATTTTATTGAAAATTCTACTAAGTATTTTTGGCCATTCCTATGACAGTGATAAATTAAAGGGATTAAGAGATTTCTTTAAATATACTCAAACTGGATATATTTATAAATTAAATACAGGTGGAGCCTAAAGCGACAAATGCTTTCGGTAGTGCAAAAATATACAGGAGAGAGAGGAAATGATATAAAGATATCAATCCAAGCAAATGTTGATAATGCATCGCTTTTTGATGTTACTACTTTTTGTTGATTCAGAAAAAGTAGATGTTCAGACTGTAAACTGCCGCTCAAGATTTGAAAAACGAATGACTTTGTAATTTTTTTAAATCGGATGCAACACTTGCTGTAACGGCGGGAACACCTATGACAGGTGGGACAAATGGAACTGTGACAGGTGCATCACATCAAAAAAATTTTTAGATAAGATTGACAAATATTTTTATCAATGTTCTAGTTTGTACTTCAAAATGAAAAAAACAATAAAAAGATTTATATGTTCAATACACTAAGAGAATGAGAGACAAAGTTGGAAAGCTAAATTTGTATGTGTAGTTTATCGTGCTACTGATCCAGATTATGAAGGTGTGATTAATGTTAAAACTAAAACATTGGATTCTGATTTCCTGAAAAATTCAGCAGTTTACTGGGTTGGTGGAGCAGAAGCGTATTGTGCTGTTAATAGAAGTTTGACAAATCAAAAAAATATAATGGTGATTTTAAAGCTCGAAGTGGAAGAAACACAAACAGAATTAGAATTACCTGTAAAAGCAGGGTATTTCATATTCCATAAAAACAGGAGATGAAATAAGAGTTCTGAAAGATATTAATTCGTTTGTTTCATTCATAAAAAAAGAAAAAAATGTAGACTTCTCATTTGCTCAAGTGATGAGAACCTTAGACCAAATTGCTACTGATGTTGCAACAATTTTTTTAATAAAACTTATTTAGGTTCATCTAACAATAGTGAATATGATAGAATGATTTGAAACGTGATATTTCAAAACATCACGAAACATTGGAAGATTTGAGAGCAATAAAAGATTTCAATGAAGAAACAGATATTACAGTAGTTGAGGGCGAAACTAAGGAAAGTGTACTAGTTACAACTAATATAAAACCTGTTGTAGTTTATGGAAAAACTTTATATGAACGTAATCGTACAATAAAAAGTCTAAAGGAGTGTGGGAATAAATGGCTGATACAGCAATTATGAAAGGTAAAGACGCTATATCTGGAAGTCTTGCTAAGTGTTTTGTTACGATTGAGGGCAAAAAGATTTAATTTTTATGCAGGCTATAAATGTAAAAAGCAGAAATGGAAAAAGAATAAGGTTGAAGTTCCAATCTTAGGTAAAAACTGGGAAAGGGAATAAAGCGGCAGGATGGAAAGGAACTGGAAAATGCTACTTTCCATTTTAATACATCTATATTTAGAGAAGTATTGCAGGAGTATACAAGAACTGGTAAAGATTTGTATTTTGATATGCAAATTGTAAATGAGGATCCGACAGCAAGCGTGGATAAACAGACAATAATGTTGATTGACTGTAATTTAGATGGCGGAATTATTGCACAGTTTGATGCGGATGCCGACTATTTGGAAGATGAGTTTGATTTCACATTTGAAGATTGGAAACTTGTGGATAAATTTAAGCCGCTTGATGGAATGAATAAATAGGGAGTCAAAAAAACCCCTTTTAAAAATAATTTAGAGGATATTTAATAATGAAAGATTTAAAATTTTTAAAAACAGAATACAATACCTGTGGAAAAATCAGGAAGTGGAAATTTCAAAAAGATTTAAGGATGATCAAGGAAATTTTGTAAAATTTGAGATAAAAACCTATTTCAAATGAAATGGATGATATTTTTAAGAAAACAAAACACAAGACAAGTTAAAAAGTTTAAAGGAGTATTTGTGCCAGAAACAGATACCCAAGGATACTATATGGATTTAGTTTTGAAATCATTAGTTTATCCTGATTTAAACGATAAAGAATTACAAGATTCTTGGGGAGTAATGGATTCAAAAGAATTAATAAATGCAATGCTACTTCCAGGAGAATACTCGTCATTGCTTCAAGAAGTCCAAAAAATAAACGGTTGGGACATCAACATAGAGGACATTAAAGAAGAAGCAAAAAACTAATTGAGGCAAATGTGGCAGAGTATAATTATGCTTACTATTGCCTTCATAAACTTAAAATACGGCCAAGTGAATTTGCAGAAATGGATATTTATGAAAAAGGATTCATTATGGCCTGTATTGATTTAAAAATAAAAAGAGAAAAAGAAGCAGAAAAGGAATCTAAGAGAAAAGCTAGTCGCAGAAGACGTTAGGAGGTGGGAAATATGGGTACAATACAAAACAGTATAATCTTAAATGACAGAATGACACAGACATTTACAGCAATAAATAATGCAATAAGTGCAACAGTAAATAGTTTATCCAGTCTTGATGGAAAATCTATGAACATTAATACTGCTAATTTAACAACAGCAAGACAACAATTAGCATTGGCTGATAACGAACTCCAGAAAATGAAAGGTGACAGTAAAGGGGTAAATGATAACCTGAGTAAGACACCAGGTATTGCTGATACAATAAAGAAGAAAATGATGCAGGTAGGTACAGCAATAGCAGGTGTTATGGGTGCAAAACAATTATTGGAAGCATCTGATCAAAATGCACAGATAACGGCTAGATTAAATCTAGTAACAGATGCACCTGAGCAATTAAAAAAACAGATTTATCAATCAGCAAATGATGCAAAAGTTGCTTATACAGATAGCATGAATCAAGTAGCAAAACTAGGTTTACTTGCAAAAGATGCTTTTAACAACACCGATGAAATTGTTCAGTTTACAAATCTTATGCAAAAAGCATTCAAGGTATCAGGAGCAGATGCAATGGAAGCAACAAGTGCAATGTATCAACTTACTCAAGCTATGGCAGCTGGAAAACTTCAGGGAGATGAATTTCGTTCTGTAATGGAAAAATGCTCCAATGGTGGCTCAGTTTATACTAAATATATGGATGTGTCAGTTGGTGAATTGAAAGAATTAGGAGCAAAAGGGAAAAATAACGGCAGATATAATAAAAAAATGCTTTGTTTAGTGCTGAGATGATATAAATGCCAAGTTTAAAACTTTACCTCTCACATGGTCGGATATTTGGACCTCGTCTAAAAAAACTTTGCATTGCGGGAGATGGAAGGCATACTTAAAAAAAGATAAATCAACTAGCCAACTCTCAAGCCTTTCAATCCTTTTATAACTAATCTAAAAAATTGGATTTATTGGATTAAAAGCAGTAGTGAATGGGGTTGTAGATGGAATTGCCATGGCTGGGAAATTTATAGCAGATAATTGGTTAGTAATAAGTCCAATAATTTATGGAGTTACAAAATGCACTAATGACTTATGTAATTTGGCAAGGAATTTCCACACTTTTTAGAATGGTTAAATGTAGCGGCTAAAACGGCCCTAAATGTAGCAACAACTATTTTAACAGTAGCTAAAATTGCTTTTAACATTTGCTCTTTACGGCTATACTGCGGCTCAAACTGCAAAGAAATGAAGCAGATTTTGGGCATTTCCTGGAACTTGGCTTGTGGCAATCATAATTGGGCTAATAGTAGTTATACTATGGGCTTTTAGTTGTTACTGTACAATGGGCGACAGGAACTCAAAGTGCATTGGAAACAATTGGTGGAATGTGGTACTGGTTATGTGCAGTTGTTGTGGACGTATTTATCATAATTTGGGATATAATAGTTGTCTTTGTTTCAGTAGTCATAATAAACTTTTTATTGCCCTTTGGTGCTTTTAGTGATAAATGTTTTTCATAGGAATATGGAATGCGGGGGTGTGGCTTTGTAAACATACTTTTGCAAGCATGGTACTGGCTTGTTAATAATGCTGCAATGGTTTGGGCTTGGTTGAAAGTCACAATATGTAATATTTTAAAAGGAATTTATAATTTTTTTGTAGGAGTCGCAAATGGATTTATAGACGGATATAACGCAATAGGAAGAGCTGCGGTAACAGTTGCAAACGGATTTCACAATGCTTTTGCCAATGCCATAAATTCTCTAGCAAAAATGGTTGAAAGTTTTGTTAATGGATTTTTACGAGGGTTAAATGAAATTGGTAAAGTTGTAGATTCTGTTATTGGTACGCATTTTTCAAATGGCGGGGCTCTTAGCATAAGTCTTGGTAGAGTTGGTGGAGGTGGAGCTTCGTTTACTCCGGCTCAACATATTCAAGCTATGGCTTATGGAGATGCCAATGGTGTTAAAGTGGCACAAAAACAGGCACCTCAATTTGGATATGCAGGGTTTGCTAATCCTTCAGGGTTAATGGAAGGTGTTATGAATGGTGCTGGGAAGTTGGCTGGTACAAAACTTACTAATCCTAATGCAAACTTTGACAAAGGAAAAAATGATGTTAGAAAAGGTGTAAAAGGATTAACTGATGGACTTAATAAGGCAAGGGATAGTTTAACAGATATTGGAAAAGACAAGCCTATGCCAGACAAAGGAAAAGGTGGAGACAAAGGAAAAGGCGGTAAAGATGGCGGCGGTGGTAAGGGTAAAGGAGACGAAGGTAGTGGAGGAAAAGATAAAAAAGATCCACATAGTAAAAGAACTGCTGACAATACAGGTAAAATGGCTGATAAAATGACAGATATGGATGAAGATATGAAATATCTGAGAGATGTTGCTGAAAAAGAATATGTAAATAAATTTACAACTGCCGAGATAAAAAAATAGATATGACAAATTACAATGATATTTCAAAAGAAGCAGATGCGGATGATTTTATAGACGCTCTTGGAGAAAGATTAGCAGAACACGTTTATACCGCAAAGAGAAGGGGTGCATAACGATTAATGAGAACACAAGGTTATATATTTTATATTGATAGGGTGCTTTTTACCTGTAGCACCTTCCTCTGTTACTATTACACATAAAAAAACATGAATAATGTTATAAATTTAATAAATGATGCAGAATTTAATATGTTAAAACAGGAGGGTTTGCAAGAAATAAGTTTTAAATTCATGCTTCCATCTCAACGTTATCCATTTGCTAGATATTTAGGGTTCTATCAAAGACCAAACTATTATCTAAATAAATTGAAAAACTTAAAGAAAAAGAGCAAAAACCATTCCAACTAATAATAATTAGGAATTATCCAAATTCTGGTCGTGCTTATTTTAGTACTAATCTCAAAGTATCAATTGAAGATTTTAGTGTAGAAGAAGATGCTGAAGAAGGGATGGATGTTTATGTGGATATTAAATTTAAAGAATTTATTGACCCTAGACCAAAAACAATATATAAAAAAATGCTGATGGAACTATGAGTATTCAAAATCAAAGATGGACAGATAAAGTGGAAAGTAGAATAAAGGAAATGAAATATGGTGACAAGATATGGCAAATTATTAGGAATGAAACTGGTGGTCTTGACCAGCTTCAAACTGTTATTGAAGTAAATGGGATTTCGTCTCTTACAGGTTTTGTATCAGATAAATTAAGGTTGTGGTAAAAATGCTTGAAAATATATCGCAAAAAATAAAATCTTTTATGTCAAAACCAAATGAGGAAAGTTATGAAATGAAAAAGGATATTGAACTGGTAATTGCAAGTCAGAGTACTAAAACTATAGTTTCGCCTCTAGCTACAAAACAGTATAGAATTAACTTTAGAAAGAAAAGCAAGTCCAGGAAAATTAACATTCAAGATGATTTTTGATGAGAAAGTTCAAGAAGGTGATCAGGTAAGTTTAAAATATCGTGGACAAAATGTATTTTTAGGATATGTGTTTGCTCGAAAACTTGGTAAAGATAACATTGTGTCAATTACACATTTATGATCAATTAAGATATTTAAAAAGTAAAAGTTTTATTACGTTTTTTTAAAGGTAAAAAAAGCAAGTGAAATTATTAAAATGATTGCGGAAGATTTTAAACTCACAATCGGAGAAATAGAAGATACTGGACATGTATTCGAGAAAAAGGCGTGAAGATGGAACAACTTTAATTGACATGATTCAAGGAGTTTTTAAGCGATACATTAAGATTTACTGAGAAAAGATATGTAATTTATGATGATTACGGAAAAATTAACATTAAAAAGAGACTGAAACTTTAAAAAAATAAAAGATTTAATATTTGATAATACTTCTGGAAAGGATTTTGACTTTGAAAGTAGTATAGATAAAGAAACGTACAACCAAGTTGTACTTGACTATGTAAATGATAAGGAGAAAAAAACTTGAGAAATATCAAGTATTTGATAGTGAAAAATATCACTAAATGGGGACTTTTGCAATATTTTGAAAAAAAGTAAACAGAAGTAATGCGACAGAAGTTTGAAAGAAGAGAACGTGCTAATAAGATGCTCAAATATTATAATCAAAGAACAAAAACTTTAAAAACTTAAAGGAATATTTGGAGATGTTAGAATTCGTGGTGGTTCTTCTTTTGTCGTTTACATGGATGTTGCTGAATTTAAACTTGCAAATTATATGCTAGTTGATAAAGTTACACATAAATTTGGGTTCAAGGAATATTTTATGGATTTGGATCTTGAAGGAACTATAGGTAAGGAGGAAGGACACGATGGCGAAACTAGAACGAGCACTCAAACAGATGATAAATAATGCTGTTGAGTATAATAAACCTTCTGAAATTTATGCAGGGAAAGTAGAAAGTACATCCCCTCTTACTATAAGACTCAATGTAAACGTACCTGCTTTAGAGGAAGATGAACTTATTTTGACACATTTGGTAAAAGATTATGAAGTAGACATCACTGTAGGACATTCAACAGAGGAAACAGAAGTTGTCGAGGGTGCGGTGACTGACATAAAAAAACATAAACATGAGTATAAAGGACGAAAGAAAATAACAATTCATAATGGATTAAAAATCGGAGAAGGTGTTTTGCTAATAAGACAACAAGGGGGCAAAAATTTATTGTTCTTGACAGAATTGATGACCCACAAACAGAAGGTGAGTGGTTATGATACCGAAGATTGAAATAAGTGCAGATGTAACAATAAGAGAACAGCCTACAAAAACATACAAGATGGAACTTTACAAGGGAAATTATATTCTAGGATTTGTAGACAGTCAAAAAGCAATGGAACAAGCAATATATAAAATAATACGTACAGAACGGTATAAATATATAATATATTCTTGGAATTATGGAATTGAGCTTGAAGATTTATTCGGAATGCCTGTTGAATATTGTATTGTTGAACTCGAACGTAGAATATCAGAAGCATTGCTTCAGGATAATAGAATAACAGCGGTACATAGTTTTGAATTTGATACCGAAAATGAAAGAGGAACAGTACTTATAAAAAAATTTGTTGCCGAAACATTGTTTGGAAAAATTCAAATCGATAATGGATTATCGGTAGCGATAATTTAAGGAAGGAGGTTGTTATGTTTGAAGTGATAACTTATGAAAAAATAATGGAAAGAATGCTTACAAGAATCCCTAACAATTTGGATAAGAGAGAAGGTTCTGTAATATGGGATGCCTTAGCTCCTGCCGCAATGGAACTAGAAAGTATGTATTTCGTGCTCCAGGATTTTATTAAGGAAACATTTGGGGATACCGCAAGCAGAGAAAATTTAATACGTAGAGCTTCAGAACGTGGAATATCTCCATATAAAGCGAGTAAAGCTGTGTTAAAAGGTGTTTTTGATATTGAAGTTCCATTGGGAAGTCGTTTCAGTTTGGAAGATTTGAATTATATAGTAATAAAATTCATCCAACACAATACAACTACAAATCTTTATGAATACGAACTAAAATGTGAGAATTCAGGAAGAATAGGAAATGAAAAAACAGGGAAAATAATTCCTATTGATTACATAAATGGGTTAGGACGTGCTGAAATAATAGAACTCTTAATTCCAGGTCGTGATGAAGAAGAAACGGAAGCGCTAAGAAAGAGATATTTTGATAGCTTTTAATATGAAAGCCTATGGTGGTAATATTTCTGATTATAAGTTAAAGGTACATGAAATAGAAGGTGTAGGGGCTGTTAAAGTGACTCCTATATGGAAGGGTGGCGGAACAGTATTACTAACTATACTAGATAGTGATTTTAACCAAGCAAGTACAACTCTGATTAAAAAAGTTCAGGATATAATAGATCCTACAATGGATGCTCAAGGTCTGGGTGTTGCTCCAATAGGACATATTGTCACAGTTCAAGGTACAACTAATGTACCAGTGAATATCGCAACAACTATTTCTTTTGAACCAAACTATACATGGTCACTTGTGAAGTTAAAAGTTGAAGAGATTGTTAAAAAATATTTATTGGAACTTAGAAAAACCTGGGCTTTGAAAAATGAAATAACGAGCAATAATTTAGTTGTGAGAATTTCAAGACTTGAGGCTAGAATACTTGACGTGAATGGTATTTTGGATATTCAGAATACAACTTTAAATGGTAGTCCCGATAATTTACAACTTACAGAATATGAAATTCCGACATTTGGAGGTATATCTGTATGAAATTTTTAGAAATTATAAATGTAAATTTATTGGAATATTTACCTGATTTTATGCAAGAATATAGAGAAATTAGACAAATAATGAAAAAGTGAAGAACCTGAGTTTAAAACTTTGTGGGATTTATTTAAAAAGGTGTTTAACAACCAGTTTATACAATATTGTGATGAGAATGGAATAAGTAAATTTGAAGAAATGTTAAATTTACACAGGTATGAAAAATGATACATTGGAAATTAGAATTTTCAGAGTTCTAACATACTGGAATGACCAAATTCCATACACCTGGAAAGTTTTAACTCAGAGATTGAACCAACTATGCGGAGTAGGAAATTATGAATTAAAAGCCTAATTTTAATAATTATGAACTAGGAATAACAACTAAATTTGATGATTCTAGGAAATATGATGAATTAAATAATATGCTAAAAATGATATTACCAGCAAACTTAGGATTTAAGAGTATCAACATACTTACTCCTAAATCTAAAAAAATAAAAATTTATGTATCAAATGGGATAATAAGTTATGCGAAATACGAAATAATTGCAAAAACTTCCGAATGTAGTATTTAGTATAAACGCAACTGTAGGATTTATGCATGGTAAAAAAATATATTATAGGAGGGTAAAAAAATGGCAATATTTAAAGATACTACGATAACAGATAATGGAAGAGCATTAATAGCCGATACTTTAGCAAATAACAAACAGATAATTTTATAAGGATGATTACATCAAGTAAAAATCTATGAAGATTCAACCGATGTATCAAAAATTAACAAATATAGATGAGATAAAAGCAAACGGTAAGTATGTCTAAAATAAGTCAAGAAGGAACAAGAGTAAGATTAAATGCAGTGTTTACAAATTCAACAGTAAATACAAGTTATAAAAATACAAACCATAGGACTCTATGCGAAAACCGGAACTGGAAACGAAATACTGTACAGTATAACTAGAGCGAAAGAACCAGATGTAATGCCTGCAACAAATGGAATAAATTTAGCAACAGTAGAAATTGACTTGATAACAGAAATTAATAATTCTAACGGAGCAACAATGCTTATGAATCCATCTACTTTAGTAACTACTTCAAATTTGGTTGTTGAATTAGAAAAAATAGCAGGACTAGAATTTGGTGGAAATATACAAGATATCGGAAACAAGACAAAAGGTAAATTTTATTATGACAGTGTAACAAAATTTTACTACGAATGCATCGAGGATAATTCTTTAACTTACAACGATTCAGGGAAATTTAGAGCGATAAGTAATAAGCCAATTTCGGACAAAGTGGAAAATTTATACGAAGTTATACCAGGAACTTTAAACGCGAGTCAGATTGCTGGATTTACCTCAGCAACATTATACAAGAAGGCTGGAATAGTCTTCTTGAACATAGACGATAACCAAAGGCTAAACGGAAGAGCTAACGGAAGTGTAATTCTAACACTACCAGAAGGCTTTAGACCCCGAAATCGGACAAGTTTCTCAGGAAACACAAGTGCAGGACAGGCTTGTATCTTCAACGTAGAAACTGATGGAAGGGTGATTTTGATGTCAAGCATAACGTTGTCGGGATACTTATATTTCAATGTTAGTTTTTTAGCAAAATAATGAATAGAAAGGGAAACAAAGATGAATGTTGTGATTTATGATAAAAAAAGTCTTGAGATAATAGCAAGACCAGTTATTACTAATTTAGAAGATTTTAAAAAAATCCGAATTTATTTTATCCAGACTGGGATTCGGAAAAAACACATTTGGAATGAATTGGAATATCAAAACCCAGTTCTCGAAAAATAGAAATTTGAGAGAATCTACAAAAAGAAGAGCCTGTATAAAGTTGGGAAATATAGTTTAAGCTCAAATGAAATTATTGAAAATGGAAAAAAATTAAAAACAGTTGAGTTGTCTGAATTTGAGTACATAGATAATAACAAAAATAAAAAGCTAAATCGGGATAAAAAAATAGAGAATATAAAAGAGAAATTAAATGCTCTTAAAGTTCAACATTCTGAAAAAAGAATTTATTTTTAAAGAAAAGTATAAACAAAAAAATAGAGAACTGGACAAAAAAACAATTTAGGGAATATAACAACGATGTTACTTGCAACAAAGCAGACTGATTTTAAAAACTGGAAATTTAAGGACTTAGATGGCAAGGATATTTATGTAGATTTGACAATACAGGATATGCTTTTAATCGCTAAAATGATGCAAGAACAAACAACAAAAGCAATGATGACGGAAACAGCTTTAAAGGTAAAAATTGAGACATTAAGCGATGAGGAATTGAAAAATTTTGATTCTGAAAAGGAGTTTGAAAAGGAATGGGACAAGTAGAATTAAAAAGAAATACGTTGTATATCTGTTTTCATAAGCCAAAGCGGTTGATTGGACATTTAATAGCACTGTGGACACTAGGTAGATATTCACACACTGAATTTATCTATGACGGACAGGTGTTCTTGTCTAATCCTGGTGGAGTTAGAACAAGAAAATTTGAATATCAAAAAAACATGGATATTTATGAGCTATCCAACAACATAGAAGCTAAAGATGTCATAGAATTTTTTAAAACAGCACAAGGTAAAGGTTATGATTATCTTGGAATATTAGGGCAATTTTTCTATGCTGACAAGGTACAAGATGCTAACAGATATTTTTGCAGTGAATTTTGTTTAAATGCGTTAGATTATGCCCTGCAATTTACATTGACTTATAAAGGTAAATCATTAAAGGATAGGGTTGGCTATCAATTCAGCCCAGCCAAATTATACAAATATTTAAAAGATATGGAATTGCTGGGAAGAAAGGTGGAATGAAAATGGATATAAGGAATTTAATTGGAATTGAAATTATGGAGCAAGGAAAATTATTAAAAGTAACAGATGCTATGCTTGAAGAAGACAATATTGTTCTGATAACTGAAATAGCAGAAAAAGATGTAAAAAGAAACTAAAAAAAGGAAGTGGTATAAATGGATAGATTCGAGAAAAATATTTGATTATCTGATTAAAGTAGAGGGGGATATTCAAATGATAAAAAAATGATAAAGGCGGAAAAAAACTAAGTACGGAATTGTGGAGGAAGAAGCAAGAGACTTTGGATATAAGGGAGATATGCAAGATTTAACAATAGATTTTGCAAAAAAATATATCTAAAAAAATATTACTTAGGAAACATGCTGGATAAAGTTACAAATGATAAAGTGGCACTATCTATATGCGACTGGACTGTAAATAGTGGCAAAAACGGAATCAAAAATGCACAGATTGCTATAAATCAACTTACTAATGCAAATCTTGATGTAGACGGAATAATTGGAAACAAAACATTGGAAGCATTGAATGCAGCAGATCCTGAAAAATTTTTGGAAGTTTATCATAACTTGCAGAGAATTTATTACAGAAGCAAGGTTGAAGGTGACAAGACTCAAAAAGAATTTTTGACGGGCTGGCTAAATAGAGTTCAAAAAAAGGAGGAATATTTGAAAGATTGGGACAAGGAAAATACAACAATGGAAAATAAAACGTATTCTTTTAGTCAAGAAAGCCTGGATAAAATGAAAAAAGTGCATCCGAAATTGGTTGAAGTTATGAAAGAAGCAATTACAAACAGTCCGTATGATTTTAGAATCACAGACGGTGCTAGAACAACAGAGGAACAGTTTGCTTTATATCAACAAGGAAGAACTGTTTTATATGATAAAAAAAGGAAAAAAATTAAAAAAAGTAACTAATTGCGACGGAAAAAAACATTTAAATCAAACCATCAAATAAAATCTGATGGATACGGACATGCAGTTGACATATTCCCTTGCGGAGTTGTAGAAAATGGTGTGTACAGAAAATTTACATCAGAAGAAGGATATGATGATAAAAAAATTAAAAATTAATAGCAAATCATATCTTGGCGGTAGCAAAAATTAAAAAAATATTAATATTGAATGGGGTGGCAATTGGAAAATGCATGATACACCACATTTTGAACTTAAGTAGTTTAAAAACGGCTTTATTACAAGCCGTATGAGAACGTTAAAAAAAGTTTTTGGATTAATTGGTCGCTTAGTAAGATAAAAATTAATTGTAGGGCTTGCTAGGCGGCTTAGAATTGATTTTTAAGAAAAATAATAAAATAGGAGTGATAAAAAAATGAATAAATTAGCAAGAAAAAAATATATTTGACAGGTAAAAATATTGGAATTAGGAAAAACTTTAATCTATAAAAACAGAAATAGTTGCAAAAGGAAAAGCTGGAGCAGAAAAATTTAAGCAGGTGTATGAAGGCTTCTGGGATAAATTAGAAGGATTATTGGAAAAAGAAAAATCAATTGACAGAAAATGGATTCCTGACTTTGCAGAAGAAATAGGCGAAGAAGTTCTGACAGAAGTTTTAAAGGAAGCCAGAAAAACATTTGACTTAAAAGTTATATTACAGCAAATTTTTGATGTAGAAAAGGCAGGGAACAAAAACATACTATAGGAGCGTAAATGATTGAAGACTTAAAAATAATAATTGACAATCACGGGCTTTTCCTAATCTTGTTTTTTAGCGGAGTACTCTTTGGAGTAGTGGCACAAAAAATTGTAGACAATAAACCTGTAAAACCGTATTTAAAAAGATTTGTTGTAGCAGGAATGACTATGTCAATTACACTATCTTTAAATAAAGTTATTGGGCATTTTAAAGCGGGATATTTATATCCCTTTAGTCCGTTATTTGGTTTTTTTGGAGAAGCAATTATTGAGACAATAAACAAAAAAAGATATGGAATCAGCACAGGATTTGTAGAGCTGTTGTTGGAAAAGTTGGGATTTGTAAAGAAAAAGGGTGATAAAGGTGGAAAATAAAAATCATCGTAAAAATAGAAAATTTTTACTGGGACTACTTGCCTTGGTATTCATCAATTCAAACTTTTTAACTTTAACGTTACGAGGGTATCAGAGAAGTAAAAATTTAAAAATCTTAAAATCAGAGCTGAAAAACAGACATTCTGAAAGTGTATTTGATAAAATCGAAAAAACCTCTAAGGAAGAGGACTTATGGCTTCTGATAGGAACTAATATGGTAACATTGATTTTAGTTGCTGGATTTGATAGATTTGAAACATTTGAGGAAAATGAAAAAGCTTTTTAAAAAAAGAAATTATAAGAACAGAAATATGAATTTTGGGTAGCCAAATTAATATTGTCTTTTTAAAATAAAAATATAATGTTACAAATTTGTAAAAAATTTTTTATAATGTGCTGTTTTTTTGTTCTTTTTATGTTATCATATAGTATAATAAAAAAATTTAATGAGGAGAATATTTTATGATTTTTTTAAAAAAAGGAGAACTTTTTTTCAGGACCTGGGGGTTTATCTTATGCCGCAATATCAGCGAGTATAGTTACACCAACAGGAGAACGTTTTTCTATAAAGCACACTTGGGCTAATGATGTTGATTCTGATTCTTGTGAAACTTTCAGAAAAAAACATTTGTCCTGATAATCCTGAAAGTGTTATAAACGCAGATGTAAACAATATTGAAATAAAAAAATTAAAAATAGACTGTTTTTGTTTTTGGGTTTCCATGTAACGATTTCAGTGATGTTGGGAAAAAGAAAGGGACTAAGGGGGATTATGGAAACTTATACAAGTTCGGAATCGAAGTGTTGAATGAGCATAATCCTAAATGGTTTTTTTACTGAAAATGTATCAGGATTAAAAATCAACCAATAACGGAGGAGATATAAAAATATTAGAAGAACTATCATCTGCTGGAAAAATATGGATATGAACTTACAACACACTTATATAAATTTGAAGAGTATGGGGTGCCTCAGTATAGAAGCAGAATTATTATAGTAGGAATGAGAAAAGATTTAAAATTAAAATTTAAAGTTCCTGCTCCAACTACAAAAGATAAATATGTAACTTCAGAGGAGGCTATTTCTGATATACCTGATTGGGTAACAAATAACGAGTTACCAATTCATCAAAAAGGAGTTATAGAGAGATTAAAACATATTCCAGAAGGTAAAAATATTTGGTGTGATGAAGTGCCAGGGGATTTGAAAATAAAAACCAAAGTACAGTTAAGTCAAATATACAGAAGACTTGATTCCAAAAAGCCATCATACACAATTACTGCAAGCGGCGGTGGTGGAACACATGGATATCATTGGAAAGAAAATAGGGCTTTAACTAATAGAGAGCGAGCTAGGATTCAAAGTTTTCCGGATGAATTTGAATTCGTTGGGAAAAAAGAATCAGTAAGAAAGCAGATAGGAATGGCTGTTCCTCCAAAAGGTGCAAAAATTATATTTGAAGCTATTCTAAAAACTTTTGCTGGAATACCTTATGAAAGTGTTGTGGAAAAAATTTAATAAAAAAAACTAGCTGAGTAGAATTATAGAAATTTTATTGTGAGTTTAGTTTTTACTTTTGTATTATTTCAAGTTTTATTGTATCAGGCGAAATTACAGTAACTCTAACTCTATTGCTGGTGTTAGCGTTTCTGTATTTAAACCATTCGTTTATTAGTTTTAAATTTTTTTCACCATGAAGATTTTTTTGCGTATTTGTAATTTGGACTATCTTTTCCAGAGTTACCACTCGCTTTTAAGGTAATTTTTTTTCTCCTTTTTAAAAGTCGTCAGGAAATTCTGCATAAAAATAAGTTTACGCCATATTCGTCCCTTCCTAAAAAAATTATGATTGTAAATTTCTAATCTTTGAGCATCTTTAGAGGGATTTTTATATCCCTCCCCATTTTCTTGTGCTCTTCCGTTTCTTTCTATACCCCAATCTAAATGAATATTTCCTATATTTACTTCAAAGTAACCTGTTTTTTTGCCATATTTCCTCCCTCTTCTATAATTCTACTAAACATAGTATACCTTATATTTTATAAAAAAACAAATTTAAAAAAATTAATTGGCATGTTTGAGGAAAGCGATGAAACAATAAAGAAAAAAACAAAAAAACTTGTGGAATTGTTTTTGTAAGTTGTTGGGGTAGTCAGAAATGGCTATCCCCTTTTTTATTTATTCCTATAAAGAACGTATAAATTTTTATAACTATTTTATGGTAATATACAAGTAGTATACATTTTTACAAATATTAAATTTATGAATAAATATGCGGATTCCCTAAACATCGAAGAACTTTAAAAAGATATTTTTTTAACTTGCAAATATATATTGTAATGATTATAAAATTATGATAAAATTAAATAAAGAATTTTGAATAACAAAATATTAATAGTTTTATACTAAATATGTATATATTTAGAATTATAGAAAAATCTTAAAAAGTTAAAAATATCAAGA
>BNJU01001050.1_pt1 | contig 98119 bp, 99 predicted proteins | sample 8539281 | NCBI WGS metagenome assembly BNJU01 (sample SAMD00202456, study PRJDB9452) | human saliva metagenome | isolation source: human saliva | place: Japan | reverse complement strand
GCTGATCGATCCACTCAGGCGGAGTGGCGATTGAGGAGTAGGGGAGCGGGCAGCGGGTTACAGCGTTGGAATTGACTCAAACTAACAGTGCATCCAGTTTGTACTTACTGCCTAATTTTGCTTAATATATCCTGATATCTGGAGAGTTACTAGGCGATCATGACTGTGATACTTCTCTAATCCCCGTAACACAGTATCTGCAACAACATCTGATCTCCATATTGAGTGTTTTGATGTCTGACACTTTAGTTGTTGTATAGGGGTGTTAAATTGTTATGGTGCCGTAGATTATTTCTGCATGATGGTATCAGCGAACCTCCCAGTTGACAGTGAATAGTTCATTGGTGGATTGTTCTACTTCTAGGGCTTGTGCAGCATTGTCAAGATAGGTGTCTGACTCATTGCGGAGTTTGTCGCGCTGGCGGCGGTATTCGTCGTCTGCCTCTTCGGCTCGGCGTCTCCATTGGCGTGCCTCGCGGGTGAGTTTGAGTTGTTCGGCTGTACTGGAGGCTTTGCGTGCAGCCTTAGTAGCGGTGGATTCTTTGGCGTGGAAGTCTCGAATCTTCGCGTCAAACGTAGCCTTAAGATCAAGGCGCGCAGCATCAATGAGAGCTTCTTGTTGCAGGTAGAAAATTGCGTTACGATCTTGCACGTCTTTGGCAAATTGACTTCGTAAAGCATCAATCGTTTCACTGAAACCATCGGTGTTCACGGCTTCCGGGGCTACGTTGATACAAGTGAGGTCAAAAAGGTCACGGATCTGCTCGTGGTCCATGGGCGTACCGTCTTCAAAGAAACCTGCCAACAACAAATAGGTCTCGCGTAGGTTCTGGTTACCAGCCTGCATGGTAAACGTCGTTTCGTGAACGGTGATCCGACCAGTCTTATTTCGTAGTCGCCTTGCTATGGCAGTAACACGCACTGAACCCTTGATCTGGAATGTGAGCCGAGCCGGGGGTGTCTTGTGCTTTTTTGCGGAGTCAACCACCCATTGACACAGTTCACTGGAGTACCTGTACTGGTGGGCACCCTTGCGTGGTTCGGTCTTGAAGAAATACTCTCCAACGGTGATGTTGGGTGTGGGAGGCTGAGTGAGCGTGAACTGTGTAGCGGTGTCGTTGAAGGTGGCGATACCAGACAGCTCATAGCGCGTAAGGGCAATGAGAAGTCGCTCGAAAGCGTTCAAGACGACGCCAGTTTGAGTATCGTAGGACTTGAGTTTATCGCGGACCTTTGGATCAAGATTGTCGAAAACCTTCTTGCGCGTTCGCTTCATCTCTCGGTTGATCTGAGAGGCATAGCGCGCTTCAAGATCAGTAAACGCGGCGTCAATCTGCTCGGCGGTGGTACATCGCTCCAAAATCGCAGCAACATTTTTTTCAAAATCCAGGCCGTCCTCGATTTGCCCGAGTACTTCGTCTGAAGCTCCAAACACGGAGGTGAAGAGCTGGAATTTTTCGGTGAGTAACTGAAGGATGCGTTCTTCGGCAAGGTTGCCTTTGTTGGAGAAGTTTACAACGACAACATTATGTTTCTGTCCAAAACGGTGTACGCGGCCAATTCGCTGCTCAACGCGCTGGGGATTCCACGGCAGGTCGTAGTTGACTAGCATTGAACAGAATTGCAGGTTGATGCCTTCGGCGGCGGCTTCGGTGGCAATCATGAGGCGCCCGCGCTGACGGAACTCATCAACGAGAGCTTTGCGCCGATCAGCGGCAGGTATCCCAGTGACGAGGTCACCGCCACTGTTCTCCTCCAGCCATTCCCGATAAATTGCGTTGGCTTTGGCGTTGGTGTTGGTGCCGTTAAACAAGACAAGCCCCTCACCCCAACCTGCCTCTGCCAGGGAGCGTGCCAGATATTTCTGGGTGACGGTGGAATCGGTGAAAATAATCGCTTTCTCAGGTGCGCCGATCTCGCGTAGTTTTGCAAAGCCTTGCTCAAGAGCATCAACCAGCTTGACGGCTTTCTGGTTGACAGTAATGGAGCGTGCGAGTGCAGCGTAGTCACGGAGTTCCTGTGCCTCGGCTAGCATCTCAGCGTGTTCCCGATCCCCAACAGATTCGGGCGAGGCGGATGTGTTGTTGGCTTCCTCCCGCTCCTCACTGGTCAGATCTGGATCTGCGATGAACGCTCCAGCGTCGTTGCGGCGTTTACCACTATTTGCCTCAGCCTCCAGACGATTCGCGATGCTCTCCAACGTGGAAGCTACCGCGTAGGAAGACGAACCGAGACGTTTACGGAGAATGAGAGCAGATAGGTGGCGTTGAGACTTAGCGAAAGCCCACAGAAACGGCCGTTGCAAGTAGGAATTGATGAACTCATAGAGTTGGATCTCATCCTCACTGGGGGTGAAGGCAACGGTCAGTGGCATTCGGGTGGTAAAGCGAATGTATTTATTCGCGTCCTTTCGAAGGGTTCGCTTTGCGATCTGTGCAACCCTAGCTGCAAGGTCATCATTGCCCACCCCGTCGGGGTTGTTGATATAGCGTTCTTTGAACGTTTCCAAAGAGCGGAAATAGTCGGGAGCGAACACGCTCACCAACCCATATAGTTCCTCAAAAGCCGGTTTTGTAATGGAGTAGCCGTGAGCATGATGGTTTTTGTCGCACCACGGCAGATCCTTGCGACATTCGATGCAATTTTCGCCTGCCCGTTCCAATAGGAGCGCAGCCGGTGCGCCTCATCACATACCACTAGATCCCATGTACGTGTGAGACTAACGTGTTGAGAATTTGCGAACTCATAAGAGCAGATAAGAATCTGTGCTTGTGTGCCCGATTTGTTGAGTTCATCAAGGCTGCCGCGTTCCAACAGGAACGCAGGTAAGGCAAATTTCTCGTTGAGTTCCTGCCTCCACTGCTGACGCAAAGATGACGGCGCAATGATTAAGATACGGCGCTTTTGCTCAGCCCAATACTGGCTGATCACAATTCCAGCCTCGATGGTTTTCCCAAGGCCCACCTCGTCGGCCAAAATCACACCAGAAGTAAACGGGGTTTGCAAAGCAAATAACGCGGCGTCGACCTGGTGGGGCTTGGGCTCTACCTGTGCATCAAACAACAACCCGGCTAGGCGACCCACATGGTCGGAAGCATAGGAACGGTCGAGTTCATGGGCGTAGAACTTGGCCTGATAGTCGCTGAGAGCACCAGCATTTACCTCCATTTAGATACCCCATCGCTCAGGTGCACTGACTTTGTAGTCCACGCCAATGGCTTGGAATGTTTGATTGCAGCGTTGATTTTTGCGTTCTCACTTGGGCGACGTTTGTTCGGATCCAGACTGCTCTTGGTTTCGCGGATCAGATAGAGGTGTTCAGTTCCGTCTTCGATCTTGATGATCGCCCAGTCTGGGTTGTAGTCACCAACTGGTGTGGGAATACGAAACTTGTCAGGCAATTTCATAAACAGTTTGATGTCCTCCCGCCCATCCAGGTACTGGGCGAACTGCCGCTCCACCGCGGAGTCCAACACAACGTAGTTGAAGTCGGTTTTCTCCGTGTGCGTGACCTTGTAGAGCTGATCAATGAACCGGTCTTTCTCGTCTAAGCCATCTGCCTGCAGTTCACGAAGCTCATAGATGCTGCCTCCAATTGGCTCGTATTGGATGCCATTAATGAGAGCATGGGCCAGCTCGGTTTCAATGCAGTCTGTGACCATCTTGATGTAGTCATTAGGGTTTGTGAGGAACTCGCCCAAACGATCTGATCCAAGCAGGATATCGATAATAGTCTTACGTGTCAGAGAGGTTGTCTTCTGGAGCTGCATAATGATGTCAGGGAGGGGATAGGATTCCTTGAGAACCTCATTGCGTAAATCGAGAATAGATCCTTTAGGGCCGCCACGGGTCAGTTCCAGTCCTGTGCGGGTCACTTGAATTCGGATCGGGTCAATGGGCGGGGCTTCCTTGATGCGTGCCACGCACCGCTGGACCAAGTCGGTACGGTTCAAGCTTACCCGGTAGGTCGTGCGGCTAGTGATCTTCTCCCAGAACTCTTCGAACTCGGGAGTGGCGTACACCTGTTTGTTGAGTTTACGGACCACTCGCTTGCGTTTGGGTTTAACTATGGTCTCGATCTTGCAGCCATTAACAATGTTGATGATGTCATCTTCGTAGTCTGCGTATTGAGCGGGCAGGTCAAGTGTGAAATTGAGCTGTTCAGGAACCCAGGTGCCCATGACTTCACCGGAATCATTGATATAACCACGATCATGCAAGAACTTCCAGATCTTACCCGAGCGCCGCGAACCCAACCTGGATTCTTTACCGTCTTCCATGATGGGTAGGTGGGCGAACTCCGTATGCCGCACAAACCCGATCGCCACACCCGCCTTCGTATATTCATCTTGAAGGGCAGCAGCAAACGCCTGATATGACTCATTGGCCACCACGGTTAGCTGCGCAAGTCCACGGTCGGAAACCCGCTCACCTTCTTGGTTGACGGGTAGACGCAGGCCACGCCCAATGGTCTGGCGACGCTCAGTCTCCGAGGCCATGTCACGTAGCGTGCAGATTTGGAACACGTTGGGGTTATCCCAACCCTCACGCAAAGCTGAATGAGAGAAAATGAAACGTACCGGCTCATCCATACTCAAAGCCTGGCCTTATCCCGCATAATCAATTCGTAGGCATCATCATCGGCTTTCGTCTTACCTGATGAATCTTTGAACACCATTGGCGCGCCTTTACCTTTTGCCTCTTCATTTGAGCAAAATAGCCTGAGCGCGCCTGAAGCGGATCGGCGGGTAGAAAACGTGCAGCCTTAGGGCACTTCGCCAGTTCCTCGCGGTAAAGCTCGTCAAACCAGCTGGCAAAATCCCCGTTTGCATCTAGATTGTTATTCCCGGATCCAAGGTAGGATGCGACCTTGTCGATGAAGAAAAGGGAAAGAACTTTGATGCCACGGTCATGGACCTGGAGTTCCTTGCGAATGTGTTCCCGGATAGTTTCGCGGATCATTTCACGGAATACAGCATCCTGGTTGGAGCCGACTGCCTCACCAACCCCCAGGATCCTGTAGTTCGAGAGTTCAATCTGTTCGAGAGCGATGCTGATATTACTGATACGCCAGTTACCCTCATATGCTGGGTTGCCACCCGACAAGCGCTCCAGATCATCCCCCTGAGATGCCTTCACCTTGCGTTTAGCATAGGAGCCGTCCTTTTTTCGACACACTAACTCCAATTTCGCACTATACGTTGGTTCTCTACGCACCTCTAGCAGCTTCACATATGGCTTAGCGGTGTTACCGAGCTCCTGGGTGTCAGCGACCACGATGGTTTTCACTAGACCTAAGTTGTGAGCATCCAATGGATCAAGGCGGTACACCACGTTGCGAGTGGTGCGGTGGGTTGCTGAGTAGCGCAACGTACACAACGGATCCAGCTCTGCGACTGCTGACTGTGCGAGCAGAGATTCCATGTTCTGCGGCTCGTCCATGATGATAATCGGGCGGGTGGCACGCAGATAGTCCAGCGGACGCAGACCTGCAAGTTTATCCCGACTCTGGTGGACGATGCGAGTGTTTTTATCCCCGCGCAAGGAATCAATCGTCATCACCAAGAATTGCAAGCTCGTGGCAGTGGCAAAGTCGCGCACTTCTTCGGCTCGTTCACCCGCATATACTGTGGCATTCATGTTGATTTCTGGATACAGGTGTTGAAAATGCTTGCATCAAGTTGATAGAGGTTTTTACACCTTCACGGATCGCAACTCGAGGGTACCAAGATAATGAACTTGGTGAACTGGTAACGCTTGGCCAGCTCGAATGCGGTGCGCAGGTAGACGTAGGTTTTGCCCGTACCAGTTTCCATCTCAATGTCAAACTGCAGGCCATCAACCAACTCATCTGTAACGTCTAGACCATTGCGGTCTTGCACATGGCGGAGATTAGACAAGATCGTGCCTCATCCAACACCAGATTATTTCCTACAGCGTCAACTTCGGTCGCAATATCAAACTCGCGTTGACCGGAAATTTCACGCTGGTCAATCAGGGACGGCTGAGTAGGAAGCAGACTGGAAGAAGTTATTAACTGATCCGCATCTGCTGGCTGACTATCGAAGAGATCAGTGACCGCGTCGATAGCTGATGCCTGATAAGGCTGGTGGGGATCAAACTGAAAACGCATCGAAACCCATACCCCCTTACGCGGTCCACAAGTCCACGTTGCTAGTGCGGCATTCTTGCACTAGGTTCGTCTTTAGTTCGTCGTCGCCCTGGAAAGCATCTTCTAGGATGACGAGGCGTTCGGGTTCGAGAGCGACGAGCGATCGCAGCTGCTCCAGTGTGGGTTTCTTATGTTCATTGAGGTAAGCCATCACTAAGCCATCCGCGACGCTGAAGGCATGTAAACCAGCCACGTCCACGCTCGTGACCTGTTCTGTGAGGGAGAATCCGAGTTTGAGCAGAATCTCAGTTAGCAAGGCTTCTGGTTGAGCATTGCCATCGGCTGATTCCTCCATCTGCGCAAACAAATCGAAAAGCTCTTCCTCGTGCAAAGAAGAATCGGCACGCCATTTCGTGAAATTTGTATCCACTAACTTGTATGCGCGGAAACCCACATCCAAGCTCTCGGCCTGCCCATCCAATTTCGAGACTTCCTCCTCAAGGATTTTTTTACCAGCACGTCGAATGCGTTCACGCGTAATCTCCGAGATCGTCTCATAACCAGCCTTGCGAGCCTCAGACTTCTCATTCGTAGGCTCAGGCAACTGAACGGAAATGCAATGCCGAGTCCCGCCGTCCTCAGCGTTCAATGCCATGACTGCATGAGCTGTCGTACCTGAACCAGCGAAGAAATCAAGGACGAGGTCATTCTGCTCTGTAGTCATGGTTATGAGAGTTTGGAGGATATGCTCATCCTTGGGGAAATCAAAGACTTTGCTTCCCATGAGCTTGGTGAGGCGCTTTGTTGCAGCTCGTCCATCCTGATAAAAAACGCTATAGGGAGTTTCAAGTTCAGTATCTTTCAGATAACGTTTAAACGTCGGAACCGCACCTTCATCCTTACCGAACAGTACGCGATCAGCACGAATGTGTTCATCCATTACTTGCTTCTGGAAAAGCCATCCTCTGGAGGGGATCTTGACAGGTTTACCAGTGACAGGATGCAGCACTGGGTACTTCGGGCCACCACCACCTGGCCATGAAATATTATCGGCAAAGTAGACACCCTGGGCATCGATTCGAGAATAGTGCTTATGTCGTTTTGACTCATTACCGTCAGCAAGACTTCGGAACCAGGCTTTCAGGGCCTGTGAAGCTGCATTGTAGTCGTGGCCTTGTTCCTGAACGATTCTCTCTGTCGCTTTGTAAATCTCATCGAGTCCTTTCTTTCGGATTTTCCAGGTGATCCCCTTCTCCGCCAGAATCTTGCGGTTTCGTGCGTAGCACAGGATGTACTCGTGGGATGCAGAGATGAATTTCGAGTCATTTTTCCTGCCCGCTGCCCAAATCATCGAACCCATCAAATTGTCTTCGCCGAACACCTCGTTGCAGATTTGCTTCAACGTTCCAATTTCGGTTTCGTCGATAGAGATAAAAATAGCGCCTTCCTCCCGCAGCAAATTCTTTGCCAGCTTCAGGCGCGGATACATCATATTAAGCCAGTTCGAGTGGAAACGTCCTGCCGATTCGGTGTTGGTGGAGAGTTTGCCATCGCCATCACGCTGACCGGTTATATCCAGATAGGTGCCAATAGGATCCACGTAGTCGTCTTTGTAGACCAAGTCTTTTCCCGTGTTATAAGGCGGATCAATATAAATCATCTTGATCTTGCCGTAGTAATGCTTCTGAAGGATCTTCAGGACTTCCAGGTTGTCCCCTTCAATGACCACGTTCTGCGTGTTCTCCCAGTCCACCGAGTTCTCATGGTCGGGTGCAAGTGTGGCTGTGGTTGGAGTCTGAGCGGCCCTGATCGCTTGCGTTTTACCTGGCCAGAACAACCCAAAACGCTCAACTCCTGTTGCTGCATCTTCTCCCAGCACTGTCTGAAGCGCGGTGATGTCGACCTTTCCATCCATAATGATCTCTGGGAACAGCTCTGCCAGTTTCTGTGCAGCGTCAGTCTGGAAATTGGGGGAGCCGCTCGGGATTTTATTGATCTGGTCACTCATTGTGTACTCCGTTAAACCTTTGGTGAGGGATTGGGATGTCATGGTGGGCAGGTATCAGGTTACTTTCTCCCATATATTAACATGTCTATTCAATAGCTTTCCCATCATCTGGGGGGCAATATCAACCTCGGTAACTCACTCAATCCGTTTATCGACAGACGGATTCATGATCGCTTTCATTACTTACAACAACTGCACTCTCTCCAAAGAAATTATGCGGTTCACCCATCAAAAGCATCCTGTACATACTCGTTATGTCGCGTGCAACCCATCTCCGTGCGCCAACTACGCCATACTTCCAACCTAATGGAAGTAATAAGTATTCTGGAACCCTAATATACAACTATTACATGAGGATGTTCCAGGGGTGATATACCAGAGCTTAAAGCCGGGATGATGCGTAGTCGGCATGCTCCTGCACACGCTTGCGCGCATCCTTCGTCAGCGCCTTATTCTCCTTCAGGATGCGCCCGGCATTTTCCGCCATAAACTCTAAATACTGCTTATCGCGGGTTTTGCGCCAGGCCGTGCGCGCCGCATCCAGCTGAGCAAAATCGCGGGAAATCTGCCGCTGCATGGTGTAACGCACCCACATGAGTACCAGTACCACGCCCAGCGGAATCAGGCACAACCAACTATTCCACAGGGCATAAATACCTATCGCCAACGCGGCGAGCGCCAGTTGAATCGGGGCGATGGAAACAATATCGCTGGAACGCTCGCGCTGATTCTTCACCAAAGACTCACGAGCGGCCTGCCGAAAAATCTCACCAAAACTCTCGGGATTACGCCCTTTATTCGTTGAAGACATTCGCCATTCACCCCGTTTTAACAATCTAAAGACGTTGTTTTTTAGAAAAGTTTCACGTGAAACGCAGAATCTACGCACCCAACGAAGAGCCGATAAATTCCCACGCATGATCCACCGAAACCTCGGTGCGCGCCTTCACATCATCCGGGGAATAGCTGAACGACGCCGCATGCTCCGCCCACTCGTGCATGGGTACATCGTTCCAGGAATCCCCAATCGTATAGGTTTCATACTCGACCGGTTTCAGATACTCCACAAGCCACGCCAGCCCGGTCGCCTTCGTGCACCGCGGGGGCACAATATCCAGAAAATCCTGATTCTTGTGACAATCCACTGAATCACCGAACTCCTCAAGAATCCAGCGGTAGGCGCGCTCGCGAGCATCATCCTCAGGAATCCATAGGGGTACACCCACATAATCTTGGGTATCAATCTCGGACTCTGCCAGCGGCAGGAACTCGGGCAGAATATTAGTCGAAGACCCCACATTATCCGCCAGACGATAGTCATGGGTTAAAGTCGTGGCAAAAAGCGCAACTCCAGGTTCTTCTTTGAACCGTTCATAGCAGGCGCGCACCACCGCAAGCGAAAGAGTTTGCGCGTGGAGGATGTTGTACTCGGCATCGGTCACAACAGCGCCGGTGTACAGCACGTTGTAATCGAAGGTAACATCAGCTGTATCAAGGGCAAGTTTCGTGGCGAAAATACTTTTCCCGGTCGCGCACACCGCAATATTCCCGGCCTGCTGCCAGCGGTGAATAGCCTGCACGTTCGCGGGCTCGATCTCCCGGTCAAAGAGCAGAGTTCCATCCAAATCGAATGCCATCAGTTTTTTCATGGGTGTCCTTCGGTCTGGGGGCTAAAAATTGTGGGATGCGCGCCCGGTACAAAAGTCTACCGGAGCACGCATCCCGCTGGTTTGCTTGTGGTCACGCAAGTTTACTGGGGGAGTGCCAAGAACCCAAGGTAGGCACCAGCAATACCGACGGCGAAGAGGCCGAAGATAATCCAGATGGCGTTAACCCTCTTGCGCAGCAGCCACATGCACAGGAAGCACAGACCTAGTGCCGCAAGCCCCGGCAGCAGCTGGTTGAGGATGGACTGGACGGTTACATCCACGTGTGTACCGTCAGCTTTTTCGTATTCCGTGAGCTTGAGCGGAATATTGATGCTCGTCCACCGGTACACCAATGCACCCATCACGAACAAGCCCATGACCGATGCGCCTTGAGTAATTTTCTGCAGCGTGTTTCCGCCTGCATCGCCTACAATCTGAGTGCCTTTTTCGTAGCCGTACTGGAAACCGTACCAGCGGGTGGCCCAGCGGATCGCGGTCATTCCGAAGAAAAAGATGAGCGGCCCCAGAATATTGCCCGAAATTGCGAAGGAGGCGCCGATAGCTGCCAGCACGATGCGCGCGGTACCCCAGTAAATCGGGTCGCCTACGCCCGCGAGCGGGCCCATCAGGCCAACCTTCACGTTGGTGATGGCGGCATCGTCAATGCCTTCTTTACCGGCTGCTTTTTCACGTTCCATTGCGGCAGTCACACCGATAATGGGGGATGCCACCCACGGCTGGGTGTTGAAGAATTCCAGGTGACGGGTGAGCGCCTCCGCCTGGTCTTCTTTCTTGGTGTAGAAACGCTTAATTGCGGGAATCATGGAGACCGCGAACCCAATGGACTGCATGCGTTCGAAGTTAAATGAGCCCAGCAGGAAGGTGGAGCGGATGTACGTATTAATCTTGTCGCCCTTGGTGAGGTCGGGAACCTCGGTGGTGACTTTTTCTTGAGTGTTCTCAGTCATGGTTCTCTCCTACTCAAGCTCGTTGTCGAGGTCGTTAGCTGGGCGTGCGGCTGCCGGTGCCGCCTGGCTTTTATGAAATATGGGGTTGAGCTGGGTGTACAGCAGCCCCAGGCACGCCCCGATAATGCCGATAGCCACCAGGTCAAGCTGCGCCTGGCCGGTGAGAGTAGCGGTGAGGTTTCCCATAACGTCGGTATTGACACCATTGAGTTAACCGTCTGAGAGACGGGGATAGCGGCCGCTGTAATGAACCCGAGGAAGAAGAACGGCATGAGGGCTTTTGACCTCATCATATTAATAACCATGGCGAAACCAACCACCGTGATCATGCCGCCAGCGATGCGCAGGCCCGTGGTAATTTCACCCGGGATGGAATCCAGCCAGCTTTTAATAGTGTCAGCGTTAATGAGAGAGACCACTGCGGTGGGAATAGCCACACGCAACCCTTGCAGCGCCATGCCGCTCATGTGCATGAGCTCAATACCACGGAAATTCGCTGTCTGCGCGAACCTGTCGGCTTGGTGCTGGAAGAACACGGTAATGGTGCGCACGAAAATGGTGAGCACCTGCCCGGTTGCGGCGATCGGAACGGCAACAGCGATACCTTGAGCCACATCAAGGTGACCGTGAATCACCACAACTGCTGCGATGGTGGAGGCTAGGGCTGCATCGGGTGCCATTGCCGCACCCACGTTCATCCACCCGAGGGCGATTAGCTCAAGGGTGCCGCCCACGATAATGCCGGTGCCCGGGTCGCCCAGCACAAAACCCATGAGGGTACATGCCACCAGGGGACGGTGGAACTGGCGTTCATCCACCACGGATGCGACACCCGCAATGAACGCCACCACAATGACGAGAATAAATGCGAGGGGACTCATGAGGCGAGGCCTTTCTCTTTCAAAATTTTTGCCATATCGACGGGGGAGTGGTTAGGAAGCTGCTGCACGTACAGTTTGACGCCGCGTTTGAGAAGCTCACGGTATGCGTCGAGGTCCTCTTCGGATGCGTAAACCGCCTCAGAAAGCTGCGTCATACCGGTTTTGTAGGTTACGCCGCCAACATTGACCTCTGGAATTTCAACGCCTTCATCTATCAGCCGTACCACGTCGACCGGGGATTCGAGCACAAACATGGTTTTCATGCCGGTGTATTTGGGGTTGTTGTATACGCGCCCCGCTTTAGCAATATCGAGCACGTTGGTTTTGACTCCGGCGGGCGCCACCTGCAGCAGCAGACTCTTGCGGAGCTTGTCGTGGGCGGCTGCATCCGATGCGGCAATAAAGGTTTGCGGTGCCACATAAGGAACCCAGGTGCCCGCGACCTGCCCGTGAATCAGGCGGGAGTCGATGCGCGTGAAATAGCGTCCATATGCCCGCCTTCAACCTGCTGTTCTGCGGGTATTTCCGGTGCCGCCGGTGTTTCGGCGGGTTTTGCCTCTTGAGAAGGCTTTTCTTCCTGTACCGGCTGGTTGGCCTCTTGGAAAGAGCGAACACCTTTCACGCCCGCCTTATGGGCTTTGGCAACCAGGCCCTTGAGAGTCGCATTTTTGCGACCGGCGCCGCTGATGACTTCAATGAGCATCGGCACGTTGACGCCCGCGACAACATCAATATTTTCGTGTTCTGCCGCGAATCGAGCGCCCGCATTGTAGGGACTGCCGCCGAAGAGATCGACGAGAATAAGGGTTTCTTCAGATCCTGCTTCCGCAACGATGCGCGTGTATTCTTCGATCAAATCTTCCGGACCCTGCCCAGGAAGAAATGTCACCGGATACACGTTATCGAGGTTTCCGAGGATCATGCTGGCGGTCTTCAGAAGAGCGGGCGCTGACTCCCCATGTGCCGCCACAATGATAGTGACCATGATAGCTTTCTTAATTGAACGAACAGTGTGTGTTGTGCCCCTTGTGAGGGCAAGACCCCTTCAGAATATCACGGTATATCATCAAAATGAGAGATATAGCATAGTGGTACGCTGGTATCTTTAATGACATAATGTCACATATTTAATAATAGTCTTTTAGACTGGAAGGCAGAGCCCTCTGGCCTGCTATGTAGGCGATGTTGCTGGGGGAGCATGGGTCTGTTGATATTTATCTCTACACCCACTTCACCGCAGATATAAAAATTAAAATATACATTTTCTATATTATTTCTTATAAGTTTAATAAAATCTATCTAATTAATAATATTGTTTCTCGAAATAAGCTGATTATTATCCGTAATGTGTAGAGATTTACTTATTGGGAGACAGACCCTGCCCATATAAGTCACTGTTCTGTCCATACTGCTGAACAACAGCTTGATGTTGGATAACCCCAGACCCACCCCTCACGCCCGCTCTTGCACAGTAGCCCTGAAGGCTATGCTGCTCTATCTGCTGGAATCTGAAGAAAACCTCGACCTGAGCGCTTCGGAGACTGACCGACCAGTCAGCCGTACTGTACGAGGACTGATACAGCACCGCTGAAAGTTTTAGGTTCTTGGGAGGATGATACTGTGCTGCACAGTTCGCATATTCTTTCAGTATATCCTTTAGTTATTACCCTCTTCAGCTTCACCAACTAGTAATAGGTCTATTTTTATTCTTCCAAAAAGGTAATAAAGACCGATCGAAAAAAATATAGTTTTTTTATATCGTGAGTAATAGCAAGACCTAAGTCAACAAAAACATACCCCATAGTTCTCTCTATATTTTTCATTTTTTTATTAGCTCACCTAAAAACATCTTTAGAGAATAATTTTAAGTCATTATAAAGTATAGAAGTGTTTTTATTACTTATCACGACTTGAGTTAATTTATTTTTTTGTAAAATCTTACTAAAAATATTTTCATCAAACTCAATAACTTGTTTTGCTGAAAATTTCTTTTTGGAATATTAAAATTATTTTCTTCTGAAAAATAGTTGAGGATCTGTTCCAAATTTAAAAATTTCCTACAGCTGTATATGGAATGAAGTATAGGTTATGAGCAGCTCTTTTTGTCGTTTCCCGCTGATTCTCTTGAATTTCCTTATACGTTAAGAACGAACTTTTTTTCATATTCTATTTTTATTGTCTTATCATAAATTAGAACTTCGTTAAATATTTTCCTATCCCAGTCTATATATAAACTTAGATTATACTGAGGGAATATATAAAATGAGTTATCCTCAACCAATGGGTTTTCATCCTCTAAGAAAGAAATTAGGTTCTCAAATGATATAACCTCGCCGTTTATATCAAAAGATTGAACCTCCCTCATAGAGACTGTAATGAGTATTGACTCTGACAATACTTTATGTTTTCTATCAAACTCCAAAAAAATATACGGGATCATTAATTATTGATTCTGCTAAGTCCTTCTTTTTTTCGTCCTACCTGTATACTGTTTAAAGTATTTTTTTCCTGATTTTTAACATTTTGTATACTTCTTTTTTTAATCGGTTTGCACTCTTTAAATACATTCTCTTTAATGGTGCAATAAATTATTTATATTATACCTGGGCTATATATTTTTCCAAATTCTCATTGAATATTGAGAATATTTAATTTTATGGTCTTTACAAATTTACTTTTTCTTTACGCACATCAACTATAAAAATTTCAAATTAATTCCCTGTATTTTTAAAAACCTTTGTTTAAGAAAAATACTAATTGCTTCTTTGGTCGATTCTAAAAAATAGTCCTCTAAATCTGTAAATCCCTTAGTGCTAAATTCAGTAAGAAAAAAATTATTAGGATTCGCTTTAGGCCTATGAAGGTACCTTTCCTCTGGTAGCCCCCAAGATATTTGATTGCTATTAGGAATTGGTATGATAACTGAAAATATTTTCCTCTTTATCTTGGGGTAGGTAATACCTCTTTTATATACCCCAAGAAAGCTCTTACTATATTCTTGAGTTTCAAGCCAATAAATATTAGTCGGGTTTATGTGAAACTCTATGACCCAATCATTTAGTTGTTCGTGAGATAATCGTGGTTTAATGTGATTAAAAAAATTCTGAAGATTCTGCTGTAAGATATGACTATACGGAAAGTCAATAATGGTTCCTATAACTGAAAAATTTTAATTCCACAATATAAATAATCCTTATCAATAAAATTAATTTGTTTTCTATTAACCAGATCGATATTTTGGATACAATAACTACCCTTCCTTAAAAATTATAGTATATATTACCTTAAGGGCATATGTTAGAGGGTGGCCTGTGCCAGGATTAGGGCAGGGATTTGATGTTTAGGATACCCTAGATCAGGTAACTGATGAGTAGATTTTACTAGAGCAGTGAATTGTATGGCGGTGAGCCCGGTGGTACTGTAAAAAGACAACGATTCCTTCTGCGCATGTGATTGGAGGTTAGCCATTTTCACCATCGTATGCTCGTGCCAGTAAGGGGTCGTTATCTTCACCCATAATTTATTCCCGTCTAACACTTGCTATAATTTAATAACAGTAATGGTTTTCTGTACTTTGCCTTCTATAAATTCTCGATAAAAATTTATCTGATCAATAATATTGTTCTTTGTGAAAATAAGCTGATTATTATTCTTGTCTGTAACATGTATAATGTCTTTGATTTTTGTGCTGAGCTGACCTAAATCTCCAATAATAAAAAATGTTAAAATATTAGTTGTGTAAAGATCTTCATTCGTTAACTCCCACACCATCTCAAACCCCGAGACATGGAATATTTCCGATCCGGCGGTATTTCGGACTCTCCACCCGTGCTCCAAGAGAAGATCCATGAACCTGTTCATCTCTTCATCATTCATAGTTAGTAACCTTTATTTCTATGGCAACTGGAGGGAAACAAGGGCTAATGCTTATTCCTTATCATCCACAGCGAATGCTTGATAAAAATACCGGAGAAAACAAGTTCAGCAATGGGTACAGCGAATACAAGCACAAGAATGAGTACTTCACCGGCGGCACCCGTCGGGAGAGTTGAGTTAATGTTATCCAGAGTTGGCAGTATATAAAAAACAACCCCTAGAAGAGAAAAAATAAACCCAAATATATTAATAATACAAACCCACACAGGGCGCAGATTATTTTTTACAGATTTCCATCCAAAAATATGACAGAAAGGATACAACAGATATATAAATAGTATTGCGGCGGTCACAAATACCATAAGGTACTCTAGCGAATAGAATAAATCATCGGAGTACTTACTGCTGCTATAGGATTGCACATCGTTCATGAACGCCAGCAGCAGTGTAATAGCGCCCACTATGTGCAATACAATAAGAGGCCCCACGGTGCACAGGCGCACGAGATAAAAGCGGGAGTATTTTTGAACTGTCGCAGCATACGTTGACGGTTTTGCCTCAAGGGCAACCGACGCTAAAGGCTGCGAAAAATTTGGTGACGGGGCCATATGCTGCGGCGGGTCTGTGTTCATTCTGCGTGCGCTCTTTCATCCAGGTTCTCCCGCTACTAGTGTATACAAAAAAGGTGAAACCAAACTATAGATTTGGTTCCCACCGAATAGCCTCTTGACCTGCCTATACACCGCCTGTACAGTCACAGAATAACCGTGCTCACTAAATGTAAGGAGTCTTTATGCGTGCAAACTACTCTCAGCTTGCCCCCGAATCTTTCAAAGCAATGATGGCCTTGGAAGGTACTCTGACACTAGATACCACCATTAAAGAACTCGTTAAACTGCATATCTCACAGATTAACGGGTGCACGTTCTGCACGGATATGCACGCCAAAGAAGCTAAACTTCACGGCGAGCGGGAGCTGCGCCTGTACCATCTGCCGGTCTGGCGTGAATCACCGCTTTTTACGGATAAAGAACGTGCTGCGCTGGAGTGGGCCGAGAAACTCACCCGCCTTGAAGGTTCACATGTGAGCGATGCCGACTACGCACAGGTGAGTGCACAGTTTGACGAGAAGGAACTAGCTGAGCTGACCTTCGTTATTACCGTTATTAATGCGTGGAACCGCCTCGGGGTGGCCTACGCGACCGACCCCGGAAGCATGGATAAGATGATGGGTCTTGACAAAGCCGGGCTGCAGTAGCCCACACCCTATACGCTCAGGTACACGCTAAAAGACCCGCAGGGTCGTAGGGCGAAAGAATGAAACATGAATAACCCACCCGGGCTATGGAGGAACTTGCCCGGGTGGGTGGGTCTATATATAAGGGGCGTCGCAGCAGAGAACGTTGCAGAGGCCCGGTTGTTATCGCACCAGTACTTCCCGTGAAGGTAGGTTAGTGCTGCTGGGGTGCGGGGGCGGCATACGGCACGATTGCGCGCACCGATGTTGGTCCTTCCGCTGGGCTGCTGACAAACATTTCCCCGTCGAAAGTGGCGAGCCTGCGGCGAATGCCTTCCAACCCGCCGGATGCTTTGCTGCCCAGCGCATCCTGAGGGATACCGCCGGTGCCGTCATCCTGCACTTCCAGCATAATGAGCGATTCACCCTGCGTAATACCCACGGTAATCTTCTGGGCGTTCGCGTGTTTGACGGCGTTCGTGACCAGCTCCGCCGCAGCGAAATACAGCGCGGTCTCCAGCGGTTCGGGCAGACGCCCGGTCAGCGTGCTCGTGAACGTGGTCGGAACCGAGGTGCTGGTGCACAGCGAGCGCACTGCCTCATTCAGCCCGCGATCCGCCAGCAGCGGCGGGCGAATACCCCGCACCAGTCCGCGCAGCTCCTGCAGGGCCGTCACCGAACTGTTCTGCGCCTGGGAGAGCATCTGCTGGGCGCGTTCGGGGTCTTCTTGCATGAGCGCGGCAACCTCGTTGAGGGTCATGCCCATGGAGACCAGGTGCGCCTGAACCCCATCGTGAAGGTCACGTTCGATGCGTGAGATTTCGTCCTGCTGAAAGTCCAGGGCATCGTTGCGGGTGTCGGTCAGGTGGCTGATGCGCTCACGCAGCACCAGTTCGGAAGAGCGGCCCAGCACAAGCTGAACCCAGTAGCCGTAGGCCTTCAGGAAAGGCCGGGCGATGATGAGCGCCAGCGGGATCTGGATAATACCCACGATCCCGGCGTACCAGTACGCGTAAGGGGCACTCATATTAATGAACATGTAGTAGTATGACCCGCCGCCGGTATCAACATCATACAAAGGGGCGAAAGCACCCTGCCCAAGCATCATCACAACACCCCATACGCCGCTGAGGAATAGAGATGTTGGTATAACCCCAAGGAATGTACCCACGAAGACATTCACAAAGTGCCAGAGAATATCGCGCATCACCAGGCTGTCGCCCAACCGGGCGAGGTTCCTTGCGGGACTCAGTGGGTTTTTACCGCCTTCTACGGGTTTGTACCCGCCGATCACCTCGACCCCGGCGCGGTGGCGTGCGGTATTGCGCTCTGCCTCCGCATCGAACTTCATTAAGTTCAGGATGAGCGGCAGGAACACGAAACCAATCCCCACCAAGCACAGGCTGATAACGACGCAGAATAGGGCGAAAACATAGACCTCATAGATGGCGCGAATGAAAATGCCCGCCATGAGAAGAACAGTTTGCCCGCGCCCGGGTGGGTTGTAGTCCTGCCCGGGAGTCCTGGGTGCTCAGCGGCTTGAGGTGGGAAGGCCGCGAACTCATCGGCTCCGGGTTGATCGGTCCCGGGTGCGTGGGTGCGGGGCCGGGCTGAGGTACAGAGCTAGGTTGAGGTGCGGAACTCGACTGCGGGTCCGTGTACATCCGCAGGATCGGTTCGGCAACTTTTTCGGTAGGCATCGTGCCGTCTCCTGTCGGTAATCCGTGGTGGTGTGGTTGCGTTTCCATATAATTAAATAGTGTCACCGAAGGGCTGGCTCCGTCATGGGTGCTGGCACCACCTTTTTCCGCAACGTTGCATCGGAGGGCGGATGCGCATCGTCATAGCCGAAGACCAGTTTTTGCTCCGGCAGGGGCTTGAGAACCTGTTTACCCGCCACGGTTTTGAGGTTGTTGCCGCCGTGGATGATGGGCCGTCGCTCACGGATGCGGTGCTCACTCACCGCCCGGATGTTGCACTGATCGACATTCGCATGCCGCCGACCTTCACGGATGAGGGTTTGCGCGCGGCGGTTCAGATTCGCAAGCAGATTCCGGGGCAGCCGGTGCTGATTCTTTCGCAGTATGTGGAGCGCCTGTACGTGGACGAGCTGCATATGGACGGCGGTTTGGGCACCGGCTACCTGCTCAAGGACAGGGTGTTTGACGATGCCGGGTTCGTGCGCTCAGTCAAGGCGGTTGCCGCAGGCGGCGTGGTGGTAGACCCGGAGACCCTCAAGGAGCTGATGGAGCATCGGGCGGTGCAGCAACGCTTGGAGCGGCTGACCTCCCGCGAGCTTGAGGTGCTGACCCTCATGGCGGAGGGCCTATCAAACGGCGATATTGCCGAGAAGCTGTTCGTGGCGGAAAAGACCGTGGCAAAGCACATCAACACTCTTTTCGCGAAGCTCGACCTGCCCGATACAAACAGCAACGCCCGCCGTGTGCAGGCCGTACTCCACCTGCTGCGGAACGGGTGAGGCGGCTGCCCTATGCGGGGGCAGCACCCCACAGGTCTTTCGCCAAGCGGTCAATATGAATCGTCAAATAGGTCAGCTCATCCTGGGTGAGCGGCTGCTGAAGCTGCATCTCAAGAAGCAGCAGCACCTTCTGCGCGCACGCGTAGGCGCGTGGCGCATCCGCGCGTAAAGCCGCCAGCAGGCTCGGCTGCGAAATCCCGGCACCTGCCGCCCCGATCTTGCCCTGATCGGCGCGCACAAACAGGTACCGCAGGTGCGTAATGAACCGTGCCGCGGACATGGAGGCCGGGTCGATAGCGCGCCTGTACGCAACCTCAATCACCTCAAACCTGCGCAAACACCTCCGTCATACGGAATGCCCGCGACATGTCGGCGGTCGCAAACTGGGCGTTTACCAGGTGCAGCGCCAGCGGGATCGCCTCGTTCGTGTTCAGCTCCACGCCCATGCGCTCGCGCACCAGGTTCAGGGCACGGTGGCCGTAGGTCACCTCGTGCGGGTACAGCAGGTTCACCTCGGGTGCGAGCGGGTAATCCACGCGCAGCCCGTCACGGGCGCGTATGACCGCGTAGTGCAGGTGGTCTGCGAACGGGATAATGAAAGAGTTTGAGAGCTCAATCTCGGTGTCGTTGCGGGCGTCGCCCTCTATTTCGGTGGCTATCGCCAGAATATCGGCAGGAATTTCGGACAGCGACCAGCTGAGCCGTTCCGCCGAGATACCCTGCTCAGGGACGAAGGTCTGCTCAACTTTCGCGGGGTTAACCATGTCCCCTTTGCGTTTACCAAACGCCAGCCCGCGGCCGATCACCACCGCCTGCTTACCGAAAGTATCGACGGTGAGGGCCACGTTATTGTTGTAGATGCGGCTGATGCGCATGGTCCTCTCCTTCCGTCGGCTCTCGGGTATTTCCTCAAATTTTACCGTCACCCTCAGCTATAAGAGCCTGCCGCAGCGGTTCATTCCCGCAAAAAGGCGGAAAGTTCAGGGGGAAGGTGCCGAAAACCGGCAGCGTGCGACGCGCTGAAGGGGCGTAAGCACCGGTACTAGGTGGTGAAAGGTGCGCGTTACAATGAAACAAGGGTGACCAAAACGTCACCACCATGATTACCGATAAATAACGAGGGAGTTATATGTTTAAATCCCGCCGAATTGTGGCGCCGCTATGTGCCGGTGCCTGTCTACTTCTGGGGTTGAGCGCGTGCTCTTCGGCATCTAATAGTTCACCGCAGGCGGGTGCGTCGTCAACTGCTTCGGCGAGCGCCTCCGCCACTACACCGGATGCTGCTGACGGGAAGCTCCCCCTCGGTTTAACTGAAGATAATAAAGCTGGCGATAGCCGCCCCCGCTCGAAGGTGAAAGATGTTGCCACAGGTGCGACAGTGAACCCGGACGGGTCGTGGACGTACACCGCCTCCAACGGCACCGTTATGACCACTAACGCCGACGGCACCTGGACCTGGAAAAACCAGAAAGAAGGCACTGAGGCCACCCTGCACGCTGACGGCTCGTGGGATCACATTATGAATAATGAGATGATCCACCGGCAGGTGCATGTTAACGCTGACGGCACCTGGACTATGGATGACAGGAAAGTGGGGCATTTCGAGACGCACACTGACGGCGGCTGGAAACACACCCACGGCACCACCGAAAACACCGGCAACGCCGACGGGACGGCGGTAAGTAAGAGCGCGTCGGGTCAGCGTCAGCTCTCCCGTAAGGAATGGCCCGTGGTGCCTCCCGCCCCCGCAACGGTGGTCTCTGAGGACGGGGTGGGCGGTGAGAGCGTGCTGCCGCTGCAGCCCCGTAAGGGCCTGAAACCGGGTACGAAAGTGATCTACGTTGTCCCAGGCTCTGAAGAAGACCTGAAAGCCACCGCCGAGCAGGAGGGGCTGCTGCTGACCGACGACAATAAGGCGGGCACCGAACGCCCACGCTCAAGCACAAGCTCAAAGCAAATGCCACGGTGAATGAGGACGGATCGTGGACGTACTCTGATGCTAAGGGCGTCACCATGACGGTTGCAGCCGATGGCACCTGGACCCAGAAGGACGCTAACGGTAACACCTCCGCGTTGCACGCTGACGGGTCGTGGGATGAGTATATTGCCTCCCGCGATGAGACTGTGCACGTTAAAGCCGATGGTGGCTGGAGCTGGGAGTATAAGGGCGGTGCCGAAGACCTGGTGAAAGGTAACCATAAGATCACGGTGAACGCGGACGGCTCGTGGCGTAATGAGACCGATTCGTTCGTGCTGTACGGTACCGCAGAGGGCAAGGCGTACCAGGAGAAACCTGTTGCGCGTGAGCTGTCGAAGAAGGATGCACCGAAGGGCATTCCTAGCGCCCCCACCGTGCTTGAGCCGAACGGCCCGGGCGGCGGCGGTGTGGTGCCGCTTAAACCGCGCACCCCGTTGAAGGCCGGGCAGAAAGTGAGCTCGTAGCCCGGCGGTTCCCTGATAGCCCCGGCGGGGCGGCGCCTTCACGCGACGTTTCGCCGGGGTTCTTCTACGATTGCGCGGGAGACACCGTGATGCGTGCCCTCACCCTCAAAGGTGGCGCACGATAAAATTTAAGGGAACAGGTGCCCTACCTTCCGGAGGCTGCCGTGGCGCCTGAAACTATCGCCGGTGAAAGAGAACACATGTTTACGCCCCGTTACCGTGTGGCGCCGTTATGCTCTGGTGCCGTCTTATTGGTGGTGCTAAGCGCTTGCACCGCCAACCCCACGTATGAGGAGCGGGCCGCCACTCCGGCCCCGTCCACCTCAACAAGCTACACCGTGCCTGTGGGCCAAGTGGACGAGTATAGGGTGGGCAGGCCCTCGGCCGAGCGCATCCGGTGGGACTACCCCGGCGGGTGCAAAAATTAATGGTGACGGGTCGTGGGAGTATAAGGACGCGAATGTGAGCATGCGCGTGCACCCGGACGGCACCTGGGAGTGGTCCAATAGCGGCGGGGATAAGGCGAACCTGAAAGCTGATGGCACGTGGGAGAGCTATATCGCTAAAACTAAGGAACGCACCCGGGTGAACCCGGACGGCAGCTGGATTCGGGTGGTGGATCATGTGAGCTATGACCTGGTCCCGTCTGGGCGGGGGATGGCGGTGAACACGGACGGTTCATGGCGTCAGCAGGCCGAGCATGTGACCCTGTACGGCACATCGGACGGGAAGGTGTACCAGCAGAAGCCGGATATGCGTGAGGTTGGCCCGGACCGAATACCCGCTGAGACCCCGGCGGTGCCCACCATTTATGGGCAGGATGGTGTGGGGGATAAGAGCATCATCCCGCTGCGCCCGCGCACCCCGCTGAAGGCGGGTCAGAAAAACGTCCCCTAACTGGTGATAGAACACCACAAAACGCATAAGCATGTAAAACTGTGCATAGCGGGTGTTGAGTGAAGGTACGGCTGGTTTAGCCAGCAAGGTACACTTAAAAATGCTGCACAACCCACACTGCTGCATATTCACTGAAGTGGTGTTGTGGGGCATTATTATTCACCGTTGAAAAGAGAATGCATATGTTGACGCCCCGTCGTTTCGCCGCGCCACTATCGGCCAGTGTTGCCTTGGTTTTGGCGCTGAGCGCCTGCACCACTAGCTCCGTGAAATCGCAGGAAAGTTCCCCGACTATGAGCGAGTCTTCCGCAGCCGCCACCACGAGCGAGTCCTCCCCCGGTGAACACGGCGGCTGCCTCCGAATCAGCGGACGATAAGCTGCCCGTAGGCCTGACCGACGACAATAAAGCCGGTAAACCGCGCCCGCGCTCATCCATGAAAGACACCCTCAAAGGTGCAACCATTAATGAGGACGGATCGTGGACATACGATAAGCCCGACGGCACAGTCATGACCACTAACGCGGACGGCACCTGGCACTGGAAGGACGAAAAGAACGGGCAGGAAGCCACCCTGCACGCCGACGGCTCATGGGATTATTCCACCCACAACGAGTACGTGGAGAAAACTATTCACATGAACGCGGACGGCACCTGGAGGCAGAAAAACGAGAAAACCGGTGACTCTACCGAAACCCGTGCCGATGGCAGCTGGGAAAACCACGAAGGCGGCGGTAAGTACGTAACCACCGGTACGACGGAAGGGACCGCGATAAAGAAGAACACGGCCACCGGGGAGGAACGTGAAATCCCTAAGGAAGGCTTCCCCGGGGTTCCCCCAGCGCCCCATACGCAGGTGACGGAGAATGTTGTGGGTCCCAATAGCGTGGTTCCGCTCAAACCCCGTGCTGGCCTCAAACCCGGTTTGAAAGTCACCTATGCTGTCCCCGGATCTGAGGAGGATAAGCAGGCCTCAGCTGAGGCGGACGGTACCGCCCTGACCGACGACAATAAGGCCGGTAAACCGCGCCCGCGTTCCACCGATAAATACTCCGAATCCAACGCCACCATTAATGAGGACGGCTCATGGACGCACACCACCGTCGGTGGCGTGGAGGTCAAGGTGAACGCCGACGGCACCTGGGAGTGGAAGAGCACAAAAGACGGCTCGTCTGCCGCCCTGCACGCTGATGGTTCCTGGGACTTTGATGACGTGAAATATCAGCAGAAAATTCATGTGAACGCTGACGGCTCGTGGACCTGGGAGGATCAACGGAACCAATCCGTTACTGTAACCCACGCGGACGGCTCGTGGCGGTACGAGGACGACAGGTCACTCGATACCGGCCTGGCAGATGGCACCGCCCACCACGTGGATAAGCAGCACAGCAACTTTAACCGGGAAATCAAGAAAGAGCACTTCCCGGCGAAAGTACCCGGATTCCCCACCTCTTACGTCTCAAAGAACGGCGTGGGCCCCAATAGTGTGGTTCCGCTCAAGCCCCGCACCCCGCTGAAAGTGGGGCAGAAAGCCGTTTCGTAGCTGAGTCGGTTCGCCGCTGGGGCTGTTGTGCGGTACCGGTGGCGGGCGAAAATACGCGGTATGGCGCAGGCCGGATACTCCCCGTTGAGTGGGGAGCATCCGGCCTGTGCGCGTCTTTAAAACTGGGGGTTTACTGGGGGAACGGTGGGAGCTGGCTACGGGTTCTCTGTACATCGTAACGAGCACCGGTGAGGTGCCGCCGCAGCCACTGCCCCGGTTCATATACTGAGGGTAACGGCGCCCGGTGCGCCGCACACCGACATACGTTATGAAGAAGGAAAACTCTGATGAAGAAGACCAACCGCAACCGTATGGCAGCCCCCGTCTCGGCCTCATTCGCCCTCTTGCTGGCGCTGAGTGCCTGCTCGTCATCCGGGGTGAACCAGGGAGGGGGCACCAATAATTCGGGGTCGTCAGAATCTGCATCCACCTCAACGGAGGACGGGCGGCAGATAGTTGGTCTGGGAGACGACAATAAGGCGGGCAAACCCCGCCCCCGCTCCGAACGTGAAACTCGTGGTAATCAGAACCAGGTGAAATCTGATGGGTCGTGGACAGAGAAAACCTTGTCTGGCCAGGAAAAAATAACTGTGAATGCTGACGGCACTTGGGAGAATAAAACTGGTGAGAAGGAATTTACGCTCCACGCCGACGGCTCGTGGGAATCCACCGAAAAACTGTCTAATTCAAAAACCGTAATCCACGTTAACCCTGACGGCTCGTGGAGCATTCAAGAGCAAGGCAAAGAAAATAAAGAGCCTTCAAAGAAGGCAGAGGTTCGCGCCGACGGCACCTGGGAGGTAGACGAGCTCGGCGTTAAATATGTTGGTAAGGCTGATGGTACAGCCACCAAGAAAGACTCCAAAGCAGATGAAGAGAAACCTATTTCTCGCAGCGAATGGCCCGATATTTTCCCCAAGTACGTGGCATCGCTCTACAAGGAAGATGGAAGCTGGTAACTTCCGTCCCGAAAGACGGTGTTATTCCCCTGAAACCGCGTACCGCCCTGCCGTTGGGCGTCTCCGCTAAAAAGGCTGTACCCGAAACTGATGAATACCGCAGGGACCTTGCTGAGCTTGAAGGCACGCTTCTGACAGATGAGAATAAGGCCGGTAAGCCGCGCCCGCGCCCTGAACGTGAACTAACCCCGCAAGCCAAGGTTAACCCTGACGGCTCATGGAGCTGGAATAAAGGGGACACTGAGCTGACTGTCGCCACCGATGGCACCTGGGTTCAACATGAGAAAGCGGTGGGGCAGAAAACAACGACCCTTTACGCCGACGGCTCGTGGGAAGAGAAGGAAACTAAGAGTGGCGGTGAGGAAGCTGTCACGCACGTTAACCCTGACGGCACTTGGCGTACGACTGAGGGTTCTAAAAAAGAAGAACTGCATGCTGACGGGACGTGGCGCTCAGAGAGCAGCGGTGGGTTCGTCACCTACAGCGATGTTAACGGCAAAGTGTACATGGAAGGCTCAAGCGGTAAGCCGTTCGAGATTACGAATGAAACGTATACAACTGTGCGCACCCCCAGTGTTCCATCACCCAGGGTGGGGTATGGTCTCGGTATCGGTGGGGGAGGCGTCCTGCCTCTGACCCCGCGTAAACCGCTGTACCCCGGTCAGCAGGCTGTCTCATAAGAGGTTATAAGGAGGTTATACAATGAAAAACTTTCGTTATCACCGTGTTTTTGCGTCCATCTCGGCAGGTACCGCGCTAATGCTGGTTTTAAGCTCGTGCACTACGTTCTCTGCGAAGAAAGAGGACTCCCCGGAGCACCCGGCGGCCTCCAGCTCGCATAACCCGTATAACAGCCACGGGATGCCTGAGAAGCCGGAAAAATGCCCGGAGCCCGGTAAATTCCCGGCTGAGGCTACTTCATCGTCATCGGCTTCACCTAGCGCCACCCCGTCAGCCTCTGGAGGCGAGGTGCGCACCGTTGGTCTGACCGATAACAATAAGGCCGGTAAGCCCCGCCCGCGCCCTCAGGGGAAAGTTATTAACAAAGTGACGGTGAACGAGGACGGCTCCTGGAAGTATCACGACGATAGCAGTGATCTGACCGTGAATGTGGATGGTACTTGGTCGTATCGATCAAAGACCTATGGGCAGCGGGAAGCTACACTTCACGCCGACGGGTCGTGGGATATTACAAATAACGAGTACAGCAAACAGGAGAAAATGCACGTTAACCCTGACGGGTCGTGGGATAAAGTTACTAAATATGAGGCCAAAGAGGGGAAGGCGGCCGAAGAGCATCATGAGCAGGTGCGCTCTGACGGCAGCTGGGAGCAGAAAGGCCCCTACCAAACCATTGTTGGCAGCGCGGACGGCACCGTCACGCTCACATATTCGGATGGAAAGCAGGGCAGCACCTTCTCAAGCTCCGAATGGAGCCTTGTGGAGCCTTTCGACTACAAGGAATTAATTTTTGTGCAGAAGGACCATAACATTAAGTACGGTGTGGGAGACGGCGGTGTGATCCCGCTGATGCCACGTGCGCCCTTGCCCAGGGGTGTAAAGGCTGCGCAGGCACCCGTTGGGTCGGAGCAGGAACGTATTGCCCTGGCACAGCAGCAGCGGCTTGTCCTCACCGATGATAATAAGGCGGGTAAAGAGCCACGCCGCCGGAAAACAGAATCCCATGACCAGGGTCTGGACAACGTTAACCTCAAAGATGATGGGTCCTACTCGTATTCCAATGAAGAAGGAAATGCAACCGCTGAAGTTGCCGCCGACGGTACGTGGAAAGCCAAAAATAGTGACGGTGACACCGCAACATTGAACGCGGACGGGTCGTGGGATTCCTACACCGAAAAACCCAAGGTGAACACCAAAGAATCCAAGATGAATGTGCACGTGAATTCAGACGGCACGTGGGTGAAGAATTTTGGAAAAAATGTAAGGGCGCAGATGTTTGCCGACGGCTCATGGTGCTACGATCTCAGGATCGGCGACGGCGAATCATCCGCCTACTACGGTGCCTACTATGGCACCCCCGAGGGTAAAATCTACGGGCTCGGTACGGACGGTGAATGGCATGAAGCCGATTACAAAGCGTGGGATGAACGGCGCGACTATGAATACATAGAACCTCCCCATACCGCCACCGTGGTGTCCCCTGTTAAAGATGGTGTTGTTCCCCTGATGCCGCGTGTCGCAGTAGCCGCCGGGCAGAAGGCCTTCTCGTAGGAGAGAGTGTAAGGAATCTGGCAATGACAATCTTACGCTATCACCGTGTTCTTGCATCCATCTCAGCAGGTACCGCGCTGACACTGGTTTTAAGCTCGTGTGCTGTGTTTTCCGCGAGGAAAGAAGAAACAATACCGCGCGCCCCAGAACGCCCGGTGGCTTCCAGCTCATACAGCCCATACAGCAGGTACACCGAACCCGAAATGCCAGCCTGCCCGGAGCCCGGCAAATTCAACCCGGCTGAGGCCACCTCATCCGCCACGGCCTCTGCGTCCGTGTCACCCAGCGCCACCCCGTCAGCATCTGGCGGCGAGGTGCGCACCGTTAGTCTGACCGAAACGACAATAAGGCCGGTAAACCCCGCCCGCGCTCGCAGGGGAACCAGCAAGTATGTGACAGTGCATGATGACGGCTCCTGGAGTATTCCCCGATAAAGACCGGGAGCTGACCGTGAACGCTGACGGCACCTGGTCATATCGATCAGACGGTTATCGTCATCAGGAAGTTACACTTCACGCCGACGGGTCGTGGGATGCTGTGGAAAATAGCAAATCCACGCAGGAGAAAACGCACGTCAACCCTGACGGGTCGTGGGATACAGTCACTAAATATGAGGCCGAAGAGGGGAAAAGAAGCTGTAGAGGCCGAGAACAGGTGCGCCCTGACGGCAGCTGGGAGAAGAAAGGTCGCTACCAAACCATTATTGGCAGTGCGGACGGAACCGTCACAATCACCGATTCGAAGAATGGGCAGCAGAGTACCTCAGTAAGCTCCGCGTGGGGCCTTGTGAAGCCCTTCGACTACGAGCGATCGTCTATCGTGCAACGGACAGATGATATTAAATACGGTGTAGGAAGTAACGGTGTCATCCCGCTGATACCGCGTACGCCCTTGCCCAGGGGTGTAAAAGGCCGTACAGGCCCCCGTTGGTTCGAACAGGAACGCATCGCCATAGCGCAGCAGCAGCGGCTTGTCCTCACCGATGATAATAAGGCGGGTAAAGAGCCACGCCGCCGGAAACGGAGCCCCATGATTGGGGCCTGAGACAATGTTGACCTCAAAGATGATGGGTCTTACTCATATTCCACTAAAGGAGGAAAAGAAACCGCTGAAGTTGCCGCCGACGGTACGTGGAAATCCAAAAATAGTGACGGTGACACCACAACCTTGAACGCGGACGGGTCATGGGACTCCTACACCGAAAAAACCAAGGTGAATATGCATGTGAACCCGAACGGCACGTGGGTGAAGAAAACTGGGGAATCCGCAAAGATACAGATGTTTGCCGACGGCTCATGGTGCTATGAATACAAGGACAGCGAAATCACCTACGGCACCCCCGACGGCAAAATCTATGAGGGTGTTTCGGATAAGAAATGGAGGGAAGTTGCACAAAAAACTTGGGAGAACCGGAGCAGCGATAAAAGCATAAAAGACCCGGAAACCCCCCTCGCGCCATTAACTGTTAAAGATGGTGTTATACCCCTAAGGGCGCGTAACCCCATAGCCGCAGGGCAGAAAGCATTCCCATAAAACACAGCACCACTAACCTGTAACCGGTGAATACAGCAGTACCCGCCCGCTACGGTTCGCTCCGTAGCGGGCGTTGCTGTACCCGGCTGCGCTGCCTCCAGGAAGGGCCTTCGCGTTAAATGTTAAAACGCCTGGCGTTAAATAATTGCCCGACAGGGGATTCTGAAAACCCTGAAATACCAAGGGAAAACGGCTCTCCCCGTTAAATATCAGATTCGTGCCTGTTAAATAATGCTATTTGGGAAGTCTCTGCCGGTGATGTGAAAGACCTGCTTCCCGGCTCCTCCGCAGTGCGCAGTAAACAACTGAAAAGCCTGCTTGACCGCGACCTGCTCTACCGGCCTGAAGGCACCCGCAAATACAGTGCACGGGCGTGGGGCAACTACCTGAGCATCCACCTGGTGCGCAGGCTCGACGAGTTGGGGATGCTCCCATCAATCCTGCGGGACGGGCTATAGACAAAACCCACTCAATAGTGGATGGGATGAGAGCACCGCGAAAAGGATCCTGCGCCCAGGGGCGTGTTTTAGCGGCCTCAAAAAAGTCTAAAGGGTATATTAGAAGAGGAAAACGCCCATAAACCCATAATATTCACCGGTAAGGAATTACTATGCATAAGCTTCGCATACTTTCCGTAGGCGCGGTCATGGTTCTCGCACTCAGCGCCTGCACCGCAGCCTCCACCTCAAGCTCATCCAGCTCAAAATCACAGTCCGCCAGCAGCAGCCGAGCATCGGGCGCAGCATCATCAAGCTACACGGCATCCGCCACCCCCACCCCAAAAGAACAAATTGACGCCAAAGAACTCATTGAACACCCCGAAAAAGCGCGGGAATATAATTTCTTCACCGACGTAAAATTCCCCATCACCTGCCCCGCCCATGAAGTCGGCAAAAACCCCGACAAGGTTCCCTTCGAAAGCCAGAATGCCCCCGGCGGCTCAGCTGCTCTCACCGATGATAATAAGGCCGGTAAGCCGCGCCCGCGCCCGAACGACCCCATCAGCAGCTCTGACAAACCCTGGGTAAAAATTAACGAGCTCCGACGGCTCCTGGACCTACATTAAAGCGCGGCAGCGACCATTGAGGTAAAAAGCCGACGGCACCTGGACCGCAGAAACAGGGATGAAAAGCATACAGCTGAACCCCGACGGCTCCTGGGACATGACCGTTAAAGAAAACGTGGGATACGGTTCTAGGCAGGTGATTCACGTGAACCCCGACGGCACCTTCCGGTACATGAAAGACAAAGAGGTAAAAACCGTGACCTGTGCGGACGGATCGTGGGTTGAGATCACTCCCCGCAGCGTGAGTGTGGGGGATAGAGATAAAGAGATTACCACCACGGTGTCCTCCGACGGGAAAATCGAGGACGAAGGATTCTCCGGCCCACGAAATACCCGCAACGATTTGAGTGTATCCGGCTACGGAGCCCCGGGGGCTGGTGGGGTGAAACCACTGAAACCTCGCAGTATCCTCAAGGGCGGGGTGCGCCTCTAACAGGGTAGGGCCGCAACGCCTGACCACTACTCGCCCACATCCCTAAGGCACTGTGACGCCAAGGGAACTCCATTCCTCCTCTGGCGTCACAGTGTCATTATTATGCGGTCCTGCCGGTAAGCACACAGGGGTGCGGCATCTTTGAACGACCCCAGGGGGCGGGATACTGTGCTGTTGCTGTGAACGGCTTATGCATCCACTATGTTGTGCGAGAAAAACGGGAAAAACCGCCACTGCACCCCCAAACTCCCGCTACCCTTTAAAACATGAGTAGCAAAGCAACCGAAATCGCTAAAAATCTTCCCACCCTTGAGCACCCAGACGGCAGCCCCATCCGCGCCCTTGTAGCCGACGACGAAGAGATGCTGAAAGAACTCGTGAGCATGGGCCTGAAAATGATCGGCTGGGAAGTGCAGTCTGCCACCGACGGGCCCACCGCGCTCGCCATTGCCCGTGACTGGCGGCCAGACGTGTTGGTACTCGATATTATGATGCCCGGCTTTGACGGCCTGGAACTGCTGGAACGCATCCGCAAATTTTACCCCGAGGTGCCGTGCCTCTTCCTCACCGCCAAAGACTCCGTTGATAACCGTATTGAAGGGCTGGCGGCGGGTGCCGACGATTATGTGACTAAACCATTCTCAATGGAGGAGGTGATGATTCGCCTGCACCGGCTGGTGCAACGCTCGGGTGTGGCTGCGGTTGATGACGCCGAACTAGTGGTGGGAGATTTGATCCTGAACCAGGACACCCGTGAGGTGAGCCGTGGCGGCGACCCCATCACGCTTACCGCAACTCAGTTCGATTTGCTGCGCTACCTCATGGAGAACGCTAAACGCGTGGTCTCTAAAAGTCAGATTCTTGATAACGTGTGGAACTATGATTTTGGCGGACAAGCAAATATTGTGGAGCTTTACATCTCGTATCTGCGTAAGAAGATTGATGTGGGGCGTGAGCCTATGATTCACACAGTACGCGGCGCAGGTTATGTTATACGTCCAGCTGTATAAAAACAGCAGTAAAGTTGTAAAAATCAAGGATTAGTCCTCACAAATACTGCATATAATAAATTCCGAATATGGTATGGAAGGGTGGTTGAATGAACGTAGCGCAGAGCACGCACACAGCACCACCCCAACCCCAGGCACCCGCTAAACGCGCACGACGAAACAAAAAAGTGCGTTACTCCCCGCGTCTGCGCACCCGCCTTATTGCCATCCTCGTAAGTATGCTCGGCGTTGCCTGCATTATTATCGGCAGCTCAAGCTACGTTGCTATTCATAACTCGCTACTGGGTCAGGTTATCGCTAACCTCAACGGCACCTCCCTGCGTGCGGGTGGCGGCCCCGAAGGGGGAGAATCCAGTGGGAACCTCGCGTGCCCCACCTCGGACAATAATGCCACCGGCAAAAACCCGCTACTCATTCCCGGGCAGGTACCTGGCACACTCGGCATGTGCTTTGACCGAGACGGGCAGACCACTTTCGCAGGCATCCTCGACAGCAAAGCGCATACTCAGGGGATCTCAGACTCCGATAAGAACCTGCTCTCTGCTATCCGCCTGGGTGCCCAAGACGGCGTACCAGTGGAGGTTGAGCTGGAAAGCGGAGGCCACTACCTGGTGCAGGTCTCAAAAGGTAAGCCAGGCTCAGGAAACCTGCTGGTTGGTGTACCCATGGGCGATATGCACCAGACCCTAGCCGCCACCATCACAGTGATGGTGATCGGATCCGTGGCTGTTATGGTGCTGGCCGGGATGCTTGGCTCCTACATTATTCGCCGCACCATGCGCCCGCTGGAGCGTGTTTCGGCGGTTGCCACCGACGTGGCGAACCTAAACCTGGGTGAACACACCATCTCCCAGCAGGTGAAGGTGATGCCCAAAGACGCCGACCCCAGAACCGAGGTCGGCGCGGTCGGGTACGCCCTGAACCAGCTGCTCGATAATGTGAGTTCGGCCCTTGAGTGCGTGAACGCACCGAACAGCAGATTCGCGCTTTCATTGCGGATGCCTCCCATGAGCTCCGCACGCCCCTGGCCGCCATTAAAGGCTACTCAGATATGATGCGCTGGACAGAGGCAATGAGTGAGAATGGGCAGTCGTCGCTGGCGCGCATCGACTCGCAGACGGTGCGCATGTCGCGCCTTGTTGAAGATCTGCTGCTGCTGGCGCGTTTGGATGAGGGGCGTGAGCCGCAGTTTGAGCTGATTGACTTGACGGAGCTGCTGATTGAGTGCCTTTCTGATATGCAGGCGGCGGCCCGCACTCACGTGTGGCGGCTGGATGTGCCGGATGAGCCGGTTGAGATGATTGCTGACCGCTCACAGCTGCAGCAGGTGATTCTGAATCTGCTGTCAAACGCCCGTAAACACACGGATGACGGCACCACTGTGATTGCCGGGTTGCGGGTTTCAGCGGATCGCAGCCATGCCCTAATGACCGTGGTGGATAACGGGCCGGGGATTGACCCGCAGTTTGTGGATAAGATTTTTGACCGTTTCGCGCGTGCCGATAAGGCACGTTCCGGTTCGGATGGCACCACGGGGCTGGGGCTCTCGATTGTGCAGGCGATTGTGCGCGTGCATGGCGGCACGATCTCGGTTAAATCCCAGGCCAGGCCGCACCGAGTTCATGGTGCGTTTGCCGTTGGCGAGTGCGGCACCTGCGCAGGCTCGGCTGAGCGTGCAAAAGGGGGCAGGCAGGCACTAACGGCGCTGCTTCTTTTTGATACGGCGGGCATCCATAAGGATGCCCGCCGTTTGCGGGCGGTGTGAAGGAACCGTGTGCTCAGTTTGCTGGTTACCGTGTGCGTCCTGTGTTGGTTCTTGGGGCCGAACACCCCTGCATATTTGCACTCAGTGCAAAAATATGGGCGAGCTCACAGTGCTAAAACTTGCACTTAGTGCAATATTGCACTTAGTGTAATAACTGTGTGTATTGCCCAAAAGATTGTAGACAAACGCTCCGCGCGCAAAGCCGAGAACCGCATCGCCATTATGGATGCGGCCGAAAAACTCGTGCTTGCGGGCGGCCTGAAAGCGCTTACGGCGGATACGCTCGCCAAAGAATCCGGCGTATCTCGGCGTACCATTTTCAACCATTTTTCTTCGGTTGAAGCCGCCGCCGTTGAACGTCTAAACGAGTACCTGGACCGTATTTTTGAGGTCATCCCTGATTTCTGCACCCCCACCGGTCCGCATCTTGAACGGGACATGCTCGACGGGGTGCGCGCCGCGTTCACCACTGAACGCCTCGCCGAACATGTGGAACCCCACGCGCGGCTGCTGTTCGCCCTCCACGACTACTCGATTGACAATAAGTTCAACGAATACAGCTCAACCTCCTATTTGAACTCCATCGAAATGGTTGTTGACAAGCTCTGGCAGCAACGCCAAGACATCCCGCGGATGCGCATCGCCATTTTTGGGAACCTTATCGCCTCCGCTGTTTGTGAGGGCATTGCGGCGTCTTTCTATGACGCCGAAGGCAACCCCAAACCCCCCGAAGACGCTGAGAAAATGCGGGACAGCATAGAACACTGCCTTGGCTATGTTGAAGAACTGCTTGGCGGTCAATACGCATAGGCGCAGCGAATACGCGCACCATATCAATCAACACAGAGATTTTTGAGTTTGAGGAGGATCCGCAGTGGCTAAATGGCTTTACTCTATCGGTAGCTTTGCCGCTCGCAAAGCCTGGGCAGTGATTGCTATCTGGGTGCTGGTTATTGCCGGTGTTGCCGGTACGTATAGTGCATTCCATGGGCAGCTAAAGACCACGTTCACCATGCCCGGCACTGAGACGCAGCGGCTCACCGATGAGCTGGCCTCACGCTTCCCGGACGCTAATCGAGGAACCGGCCAAGTAATCGTGACCACCGGTGACGGTTCACGCATTACCGATGAGCAGAAACAAGCCTTCGTGAACAAGCTGAATAGCCTTAAGAACGAGAATTCGGCGGTTGACGATGTGAGCGACCCTTTCGCCACCGAGCAGCAGATTACCGACGGCAGGAAGCAGCTTGAAGAGGGTAAGCAGAAGCTAGATGCCGCCCCGAAGCAGATCGAGGACGGCAAGAAACAGCTGCGGGATGCTCAGAAGAAAGCAGATGACGGCAAGGCGCAGCTGGAGGCGGCACAGAAGCAGCTGGATGCGGCCCGTGAACAGGCTCGAGCAGCTGGTGCTCTAGAGTCTATGCGTGAACAGCTTGGCTCCCAGCAGGCGCAGATTGACGCTCAGCGTGCCCAGCTGGCCGAATCCCAGAAGCAGCTGGATACAAAAGGCCGCTGAACTTGCCGACTCTGAAAAGAAGCTTCCCGAACAGCAGGCGGAGCTCGCCCGCAAATCGGCGCTTCTGGATCTGACGAGCGACTATCGTACGGTCTCTGAGGACGGCTCGACCGCGGTCGCCGGGGTTTTCTTCAAAATGAAAAGCTCGGAAGCCCCGCATGCTGATAAAGAAAAGCTCATGGAGCATTTCAAAAACGCGGATTTGAAGGGCCTGACGGTCAACTTTGACCAGAATGTCGCCGAATCTCCCGATGTGGGTATGGGTGTTGGCGAGATTGTGGGCATTGTGGTGGCCCTTATGACGCTCATCGTTTTGCTCGGCACCCTCATTGCCGCTGGACTGCCCATTCTCATGGCGATTGTGGGCGTGATTGTGGGCATCCTGGGCACCCTCTCATTCTCGTCCCTGGTTGATATGAGCTCAACCACCTATATGCTGGGTATGATGCTCGGCCTAGCGGTGGGGATTGATTATTCGCTGTTCATCCTCAACAGGCACCGCTCCAACCTCATGGACGGCATGCCGCTGCGAAAATCTATCGCGGTCGCTAACGGCACTAGCGGTAACGCGGTGGTGTTCGCGGGTGCCACCGTGATTATTGCCCTGCTGGCCCTGAATGTGACCGGTATCCCGTTCCTGGGATACATGGGTGATGCTGCGGCGCTGTGCGTGTTTGTGGCCGTACTGATCTCGGTGACCCTAACCCCCGCCATGCTCTCGCTGATTGGCCGTAAAGTCATGTCGAAGAAGGCATGGGCGTCCGTTGATACTCCTGAGAAGATCGCGGCACGCCACACCGAACAGGAACAGCGTGAGGAATCCCCGCACGGCTGGCTGAAAATTGTGCTCGCCAAGCCTGTGGTGACCATCCTGCTCTGCGTGGTGGCGTTGGGTGCTATTGCCATTCCGATGGGTCAGATGCGCATGGGCCTGCCTTCGGCTGAAAGCTCACAGACTGAAAGCACTGAATATAAGGCCTACCAGATTGTTAAAGACAAGTTTGGTGAAGGCATGAGCGGCCCCGTGCTGGCGGTGGCGCACACCCCCTCAGGCATGAGCGAGGCGCAGGCTGAGCAGGCGCAGATCGATATTGCTCGTGCGATTGAGGCGAAAGACCCCGACAACGTGAAAACCGTGGTTCCCGCCGGGCAAACTGATGACCACACCGTGCAGATTTTCCAGGTGATCCCCAAACACGGGCCGAGCTCGGTTGAAACCGTGAACCTGGTTGAGCAGCTGCGTGAGGTTCACGTGAACGTACAGGGCACTGACGTGAAATTGGGTGTGACCGGCCTGACCGGCGGCAATATCGACGTCTCCAATACGCTGGCGCAGAAACTGCCGCTGTACTTGGCGGTCGTCATGGGCCTGTCGTTTATTGTGCTGATTCTGGTGTTCCGCTCGATTCTGGTACCCCTGGTTGCTTCGGTCGGGTTCCTCTTCTCGATTTTGGCGAGCTTCGGTGCGGTGGTTGCGGTTTACCAGATGGGCTTCATGGGGTCCCTCTTCGGGGTGCACGACCCCGGTCCGATTCTGGCGTTCCTGCCCACCCTGATGATCGGTATTCTCTTCGGGCTGGCGATGGACTACCAGGTGTTCCTGGTCTCTGGCATGCGCGAAGCGTACGTGCACGGTAAAAGCGCGAAAACCGCTGTTGTCGCCGGGTACAACCATGCGGTGCGTGTGGTGATTGCCGCCATGATCATTATGATCTCGGTGTTCGGCGGGTTCATCTTCGCCGAATCCGCAATGATCCGCCCCATCGGCTTCGGCCTGGCCTTCGGCGTGCTGGTGGATGCCTTCGTGGTTCGCATGACCATCACCCCCGCAGTGTTGACCCTGCTGGGTGATAAAGCTTGGTGGATGCCGACATGGCTCGATAAGCTCGTTCCAAATATGGATGTGGAAGGCGCAACCCTTCTGGACACCCTGGAAGAAGAGGCCGAACAGCCCGCCGCCGAGCACGATGAACAAGCCGAGACGGCTAAAAGCACCGCGGGAGCATCCTCCTAGGCGGCGTGTGCATGATGCCGCACAGTATGTTGGGATAAAACCCAACAATACATACTGTGGCTGATACAACACGCATTAATATGTAGCTCCGCACCAGTGACCCTACTGGTGCGGAGCTATTTCCTTTCACCTATGAATTTTTATCCGCATAATATGTGGGTTTTTATAAGAAGCCCACAGATGCTGCATTTGGGTAAAACCTGCTTCTTGGGCTGAAAGACAAGCTAAAAACGCTCTGCGGGGCGGGTGTGGCGCATAATAATTTAGCGTAAAAGTGGGGTTCAACATAGTATTTCTTTGCATATTAAGGGGTTTACAACAGCGCTAAAAGATGAAAAAATGCGCCTAAAAAATAGTGGAGCAAATAACCTGAGATAATATTTTTCTTAGTCCTAAAAACCTGCACCTTTACCGCATATCAACCAAGGGAGAACCACAGTGGCCAAATGGCTCTACTCCATCGGCGACTTCGCAGCCCGCAAAGCCTGGGTAATTATCGCCATCTGGGCCCTTCTCATTGGCGGGGTGAGCGCCAGCTACGCCGCATTCCACGGGCAGCTGAAGAACACGTTCACCATGCCCGGCACCGAAACCCAGCGGCTCTCCGACGAGCTGTCCTCACGCTTCCCAGATGCCAACCGGGGCAGCGGCCAGGTGGTTGTCACCACCGGTGACGGTTCACGGATCACCGATGAGCAGAAACAGTCGTTTACAGCCTCCCTCAAGAGCCTTAAAGGGGAAGTGAGCTCTGTAGATGCCGTCAGCGACCCGTTCGAGACTGAAAAGCAGCTCACCGACGGGCAGAAACAGCTGACCGAAGGTAAACAGAAAGTAGGCGGTGCCCCCGAGCAGCTCGAAGACGGCAAAAAACAGATTGCCGACGGTCAGCGGCAGATCGATGAGGGTAAAAAGCAGGTTGAAAGCGGGCAGCAGCAGGTTGATAACGGTAATAAGCAGGTAGAGGCCGCCAAAAAAGATCTCGATAGCTCCCAGACGCAGGTAAACCAGGCGAAACAGCGGGTAGAGGATGCGCAGAAGCAGCTTGATGTGAGCAAAAACCGGCTGGCCGAAGAGCAGGCGAAACTAGACGCATCGTTCTCCCAAGCCGAGGCGCAGGGGTCTCAAGCCTCCGTCATGGCCCCGCTGAACCAGCAGCAGGAGCAGCTGAACGCCCAGCGCTCCGAGCTGAACGAAAAACAAACAGACCTGAACAATAAACGTGCCGAAGCCGACGCATCACAGGCGAAACTAGACGCCACCCGTGCCGAAACCACCGCTAAACAGGCGGAACTTGAAAAGAACCAGGCGGCCCTGAACGCCAAAAAGAAAGAGCTCGAAGACGGGCAGAAACAGCTTAACGAGAAGAAAGCCGAGCTGGCGAAAGCTGAGAAGGACTTTCCCACCCAGAAAGAAGACCTCGACCGCAAAGAGGCCCTTTTTAACCTGACGAGCGGCTACCGCACGGTCTCCGAGGACGGTTCGACCGCTATTTCCGCTGTAACCTTCAACGCCAAGAACGAGGAAGTCTCTGCCGCAGACACCACCAAGCTCATGGAGCACTTCAAAAACGCGGATTTGAAGGGCCTGAAAGTTTACTTTGACCAGAATATTGCTGAGACCTCCAGCGGGGGAATGGGTGCTGGCGAGATTGTAGGCGTTGCGGTGGCGCTTATTGTGCTGCTTATTATGCTCGGCACCCTCATTGCCGCTGGGCTGCCCATTCTTATGGCCCTGGTGGGCGTGGTGGTGGGTATTTTGGGGACCCTTTCGTTCTCCTCCCTGGTTGATATGAGCTCAACCACCTACATACTGGGGATGATGCTCGGCCTAGCGGTGGGGATTGATTATTCGCTGTTCATTCTCAATAGGCACCGTTCTAATCTGATGAATGGGATGCCCATGCGCGCCTCCATTGCACTGGCTAACGGCACCAGCGGTAATGCGGTGGTGTTTGCGGGTGCCACCGTGATTATTGCCTTGTTGGCCCTGAATGTGACCGGTATTCCGTTCCTGGGGTATATGGGTGATGCTGCGGCGCTGTGCGTGTTTGTGGCTGTACTGATTTCGGTGACTCTAACCCCGGCGGTGCTTGCCCTTATTGGGCGCAAGGCGCTACCGAAAAAGGTGTGGGAGTCGATCAGCACCCCGCAGAAAATCGCGGCCCGCCGTGCTGACGAGCAGAAGCGTGAGGAATCCCCGCACGGCTGGCTGAAAATTGTGCTCGCCCGCCCTGTGCTGACCATTATTGCCGGTGTGCTGGTGCTGGGTGCTATTGCCATTCCGATGGGCCAGATGCGCATGGGCCTGCCGTCGGCTGCAAGCTCGCCGGTTGAGAGCACACAGTACCAGGCGTACAAACTGGTGAAGGATAAGTTCGGTGAGGGCGTGAGCGGCCCCGTGCTGGCGGTGGCGCACACCCCCTCAGACATGAGCGAGGCGCAGGCTGAGCAGGCCCAGATCGATATTGCCGACGCCATTAAAGCCAAGGGCGGCAATAATGTGAAAGCCGTTATTCCTGGCGGGCAGACTGATGACCGTACCCTGCAGATTTTCCAGGTGATCCCCGCCCACGGGCCTAACTCTGCCGAGACCATCGCACTGGTGGATCAGCTGCGCCAGGTGGATGTGAACGTGCAGGGCACCGATGTGCACCTGGGCGTGACCGGTGTGACCGGCGGCAATATTGACGTCTCCAATACGCTGGCGCAGAAACTGCCGCTGTATCTTGCGGTGGTGATGGGCCTGTCGTTTATTGTGCTGATTCTGGTGTTCCGCTCGATTCTGGTGCCGCTGGTCGCATCTGCGGGGTTCCTCTTCTCGATTTTGGCGAGCTTCGGCGCGGTGGTTGCGGTCTACCAGATGGGCTTCATGGGCACGCTTTTTGGGGTGCACGACCCGGGGGCGATTCTGGCCTTCTTACCGATTCTGATGATCGGTATTCTCTTCGGGCTGGCGATGGACTACCAGGTATTTTTGGTCTCCGGTATGCGTGAGGCATATGTGCACGGTAAGGACGCGAAAACCGCTGTAGTTGCTGGCTATAACCATGCGGTGCGTGTGGTGATCGCTGCCATGATCATCATGATTTCGGTGTTCGGAGGGTTTATTTTCGCTGATGATGCGGCAACCCGCCCCATCGGTTTTGGTCTGGCGTTTGGGGTGCTGGTGGATGCGTTCGTGGTGCGTATGACCCTCACTCCCGCAATAATGACCCTGTTGGGTGATAAAGCTTGGTGGATGCCGAAGTGGCTTGATAAGCTCGTTCCAAATATGGATGTGGAGGGCGCAACCCTTACCGGCCCCCTATCCGAGGGTGAAGTGGAGAATGAGTCACCAAAAACGGTGCGTTCAGCTACCAAAGCGGAGGGCGCTAAACTGCTGGCGGGCCGCACCAAGGACGTGACTCGCGTGGGCGGGGTGGCTGTTCTTGACAGCTCTACTTTCACCGGCGCTATCCCCATTGTGAAGCCCGCAACCCGACGGCAGCCGTGCGGCAGAAACGGGTAGTGATAGTGCGGATAATGCAGATGATACCGCCACCACCATAGTGGACACCCCCGAACAGGCTGACGGCCCCGAAATCACGGAGGTTGTGGACTTTGAAGTTGCCGCAGGCAAACCCACCACATCCACTATTGAGGGTGCCGCTGAGGATAGCCCCCACGCCGATGAACCTGCCTCAGCCGATCAGACCGTACCGGCAGGTGTTGAACTTGAAGCTGGCGGGCCCAGCGACGGTACCTACGAGATAGAGATATTCGTCGCCAAGGACATTAAAGCCGCTGATGAGACGCCTGAGGCTACGACATCACCCAGCAGCTCCGTGGCTTCGAACCGGATGCTGCAGGGCTGCCGCCGAAGCTGAACCGGAGAACCTCGAAACACCTGAGAGGGCGCAGACACCTGCACACGAGAACGCCCCGGTGGTTACCAAGGATATCGAGGTTCTCGATGAGCCTGAGGTGCCCGGAACCTCTGATGAGAACCAGGAAGATATTACTCGTAAAACCGTTGAGACGGGTGAACTGGCCACTGCTTTAACCGATGAGCCCGCAGAACCTGAAACGGCAGCGGATATCACCGTCACTGGTGGGGTTAAAGAGCCTGCCGTCACGGATGATTCTGCGGAGGGTAACGCGGAAACAACCGAATGTGAAGAGCCCGCCACGGGTACCGCCAGCAGCCCTGTGACAGCAACCTCTGCCGTTAGGGGCGTCCGCCCGCACACGCTGCTTTCCGACTTGGGGGTGAAGCGTCTGGTCGCCGAGAAGCTTGGGCGCAGGGGCGGCTCTGATAAGTCTGAGCGTGCCGCTGCCAAACCCGGTGAGAGCGCAGCTGATGCAGCCGCTTCCGGGGCCGCCCCGAAGGGGAACGACGATAGCGTCAAAACTAAAGGGGCGCTGAAAATGAACCTGTGGAAGAGGCGGCGCGGGCCAAAAATCGATAAATCCGAGATCGGCGAGTACAAACGCCGCGGCTAGCTGCCGATCAACGGAAGGCAGGGAATCCGCGCGGGTAGTACGGTGAGAGCAGGCTACCCGCGCGGATTTTGCCTTAGACAGGTGAGGGGACGTTGGTGCGGTTAGTGGTGCTCAGAATGTTCTACGATAGTAGTTCTGTACCGATTAGGATTTTGTGCGCACCATGGCGCGTAATGCGAGAGGGGGCTGAGTGTCTGCGAGGCGTTCCTCAGCACTGAGCAGAATCCCCGCGCCGCTGCTGGTGTTTATAGGCGGCGGGGTCGGCTCACTCTGCAGAATATACACCCCAAGTTATATTTATGTTGCGAATGTGCTGGGTGCGTTTGCGCTTGGGGTACTTACCGCATGGTGGTCCCGGCGCGCCGCCCGGTACGGAGATGAGGCGGTACGCCCACAGCGGCTGCTGTTCGGTACCGGCCTGCTGGGCGGATACACCACGTATGCTGCCCTCATTGCGGCGCTCAATATTTTCGATGAACATAACGGTACTGGTGATGCGCTCATAGCGCGCCTGGTGTGGGCAGCCATGCTCGTGTGTGTTGCAGGTTTGGCCGCCAGCGGTGCCGGACTGTGGGTGGGGAGCAAGATTCCCAGTGCACCCGGCGGGCGTCAGCGGATATAGGGGTATAGATGGAGTGGATGAGCGCGGCAGCCGTTTGTGTGGGCGGCGGCCTGGGAGCGGTGCTGCGTTACTATCTGGAGCGGTTCTTTGGCACCGCGCCGCACCTCCGATGCGCTCATCAGCGCGGTGTTTGTGATTAACGTTCTGGGTTCTCTCGCGCTGGGTATTGTGGGTGCGGCGGTGAACGTTTTGGGTGGGCAGGATGCCGTTGCCTATGCGGGGCTCTCTGTGGGACTATTGGGTGGTTTCACCACGTTTTCAACCGCTATGGTTGAGGCGGTGCAGGCACTTCTTGCGGGCAGGTACGCGCGTTTTGTGATGCTGTGGCTGGTGCAGCCAACGCTTTCACTGATTGCCCTCATCGCGGGGTATACGGCTGCAGCGGCTGTGCTCTTGGCGGTGTTTTCGGTGAGGTGATACGCATACAGCCGTTAAGATTTCTGGGTGTGCGGGCACACCTTATGCACGTGCGATTGTCATTCACTGGGAATTCTCAGGTTATCTCGGGTGGGCAGCGTAAATTTGCCGGGTATCCTTATGAGAACAGCACAACGCAAAATATTTTATTCGGGGAATATTTCCAAAAAGGTATATTAGGGGTTGGGTGTGAGAAACCTCGTATTTAACGAGCAGATGGCCGCTATTTTCGCTGCGGAAATTGGTATTGCCCTGCTCGTTCTTTTTACGGTTGGGGCGATCGCCATGCATCTTCGAGCGCGCCACCTTAACCGCCCTGTCACTATCCGCCATTACCTTGTCACGGGCGCATTCTCGGCGTTTATTGCGTGTATTCTTGCGTTCACACTTACCCCCATCCGGGTGGATGGGCAGCTATGCAACCCCAACCTGTACTATCCGCGCCTGTATGCGGGCTGGAGCTGGGGCCAAGCTCTGGAGCAGACAAAAGGGATGGGACTGAGCCGCTTCACCACCGGGGTGTTCGCTCAACTATTTTTTTCAATATTGCGATGTTCATCCCGTTGGGGGTGCTCACCGCCGGGTGCCTGCGGTGGGGGCTGCGCGCATCCACTCTGGCGGGGTTTGGTCTTTCGCTGTTCATTGAGCTGAGCCAGCTTAGCGGTAACTGGGGGCTGGCACCCTGCCCGTACCGCACCTTCGACGTGGACGATTTGATTAATAACACCGCTGGGGCGCTCATGGGGGCGCTGGCGGTGATGCTGTGGCGCCTGCTTCGTTCCCGCCTCCGCGCTCGCCGTGCTGCCCGTGCCGCCACAGCGAACTGGTAACGGCACTGTGCCCTCTGTGGTCAGTGGATGGCGGGCAGCTGCACGACGTAATGCCCGAAAACGCAGGAGCCGCCCCGTCGAGTGTTTATCAACTGGGCGGCTTCGTGCCGTGCGGGCAGAGAATCTACTGCTGGTAGGTTCGCTTCTCGATAATCGGGATGGACCCGGTGGCGGTATAGGTTGCCGCAGCTTTTGCCGCCGTCGCAAAAGTGTCCTCGCCTTGGGGAATCACCTCGGCGCTGGGTGTGCGGTACAGGTGGCTATTTGCCCAATACGCGAACCCTAAAAGCACGGCGGCGCATGCCGAGGAGATAACAACCCAGAGGGTGAACTCACTCTCGTAATAGAGCTTGAAGAATGCACCGCCCATAAAACCGCCCACAAGCGGGGCAAAGATAGGAACCCACGAGTAGAACCAGCGTGAGGTTCCCTTGCCATGAATAGGCAGCAGGGCGTGCATAATGCGCGGACCCAGATCACGCGCAGGGTTCAGGGCGTACCCGGTTTGCCCACCCAAGCCGATTACGAGCACAGCTACCATGAAGCCGAAGGCGAGGGGTTTGAGCACATCGTTGAGGTTCAGGGAGAGTTCTACGCTGCCGGTGGTAATCGTGGGCTTGAAGTTCACGCCGGTGTACAGCGCCGAGAAGACGAGCATGAAGGTGCCAATAATTTCAGAGAGCGCGTTCGTGAAGTAGTTGTGAATGGCGGGAACCGTGGAGAACACGCCGAGCTTAATTTTCTGATCGGCGGTGGCTTTCCAATGCGGCAGGTAGTTCAGGTACACCAGCCCCGCGCCAGCCATGGCCCCAAGCAGCTGGGCGATCACATACCCGGGGACCTTGGCCCAATCAAATTCACCAAAAGCCGCCAACCCTACCGAGACTGCGGGGTTCAGATGCCCGCCGGAATACGGATGCGAGGCGTAGACACCGAAAGCTACGGCAAAACCCCAGCCAAAGGCGATAGTGAAGAAGTTATCGCCGTGCCCTTTGGAACGTCGCAGCTCGACGGTGGCGATGGAGCCGCACCCGATAGCGCACATAATGAGCGTGCCTAAGAATTCGGCGAGGTAGGGGCTGATGGTGTGCACGGAACCCTCCACTTGTGTTTATGTTGGAATATTTGGTTTTGTCTGTGATTTATATAAGACGTGATACGGCGTAAAATAGCAATACTTTGGGATAAGGTAACCCAAAGACATAAGCGGTATTCATGGGGTTATGTGGGAAAATGGGGTGTGTATCACACGCGGTTTTTACGTGCTGATACGGCGCTGGTTATAAGGGGTGGCTTAACCCGGGCATCAGGGGAAACTTGCTTGAGAGCATCGGGGGCGGTTCATTACGGTGGCGTTGAAGGAGTATACGCAGATTGGAGTGGACACTATGAGCCAGCGACTTCCAGCAGAAGAACTAACGGGAATTCCCGGCGGCACCCTCATCACCAAAACCCCCGAAGAAGGGCGGCAGCTGGCGATGCTTATCGCACGGCACACCATCCACCAGATTCAGCCTAACCCGGATGCTCTCAAAGCGGGGCGCCCGGAATACGCGGTAGACCCGGACTCACTGACCGCAGCCGCCCAGGTGGTAGCCATCGAGTTCCAGACTATTGCGGCAGCCAATAACTACTGGCGCTAACTCTCACCTGGATTGACCCGATAAAAAGTGCCTTTATGTGAATAAAGCGGATTTTTTAACGCTTTATTCACATAAAGGCACTTTTTACGCGGGATGCTAGAGATAGAAAATAAGGATGCATGGCACATGAGACCCTCATCCATATTCGTGTCCTGACTAGCTCTACAAATCAGGAGAAACAGGTGAGTGCCACATGCCCCGCACGTCGGATCGTCTGGTCGAGCAGATCCCTAGTCCCCATGGCACTCGCCATGATTGCCGCCGGATTTGATTTCTATGTGCCGGTCAGCTCCTTGCGGCAGGGTATAACTATGCGGTGGGGTGTATTGAGAAGCGGGTAGGGGAAAAACCGCGCTTTTGCGGGAACATTTTCATAAAATGATTGTTATAATTCATGTTATGAAAACGTCTGCACCCACGTTGTTGCCCCTGTTGCGTAGTAACCTGCAAGGTGAGGTGACCGCGCTTCTTTTTCTGCATCCCGAACGGCAATACACGGTTTCCGAAATTGCGGCTCTTACGGATGCATCGCAGGCTACCGTCTCGCGGGAACTGAGCCGACTTGAGAAAGCAGGGCTATTAGAGTCTCGTCAGGTTGGCAAGAGTCGCCTCGTCAATGCACTCGTGCATACCCCAGTTGGGCAAGCGTTGCAGCAGCTTATGTATGTTACCTACGGTCCCGTCCCGGCGCTTCGTGAGGCTTTAGCACAGGTTCCGCGTCTTGAAGCTGCGGCAATTTACGGTTCATGGGCTAAGCGCCGCAGCGGAGAGCCCGGGCAAGTTCCCCACGACCTTGATGTGCTCGCTATCGGCACTCCATCACGACACGCTCTTTATGAGGCTATTGATGATGTTGAGCAGCGCCTTGGATTAGAAATCAACGTCAAAAAGCTCTCTCGTGAAGGCTGGAATTCGGATGATCCTTTCGTAAAAACCGTGCGTTCGCGCCCCATTATCCCGCTTTTTGGCGATTTAGGAGATAACGATGCCTGAAAGGCCGAAACCGGCTAAGCCTATGAAAAAGATGAAGAAGTTCATCCCGCAGCTGGGTGCTTTCGCAAGGTAGCTTTATCAGATTCAACCCAACTCGGGTGTAGACAGAACAATATGTATTCGGCGAGCCATTGTGTACGTGGCGGCTTAAACAAACCGCGAAATGCACAAACTTGCTACATAGACAAGCGGGGTAGGGGCCTACTGTGAGGCCCAGCCCAGGATTGCCTCAAAGAAGCGCTCGCAGTCCCGTAACTGTTCAAGCTCAACCCACTCGTTTGGTGAGTGGGCTTGGGCAATATCGCCAGGGCCGCACACGATGCTCTCAACCCCGGCGCGCTGGAACAGCCCCGCCTCCGTGCCGTAGGTGACCTTCTGCGGCGCCTCGGTTAAGCCCAATAGTGTATTTGCCAGGCGCACCAGCTCAGCATCGTCCGGGGTCCCCAGACCGGGGACGGCCGCCAGCAGCTCATGCTGCACCTGCACCTGTGCCGTCAACGACCCCGGTTCGGCGCCCGAGAGTTCCTCGGCACGGGCCGCGCGGGCGTGCATCCTCGGCAGGATTTCCCCAAAAAGCTCGTCCTCAAGGCGCTGCACCACGGACTCCGTGGTCATTGACGGTAAGAGGCGGAAATCATACTCCAGCACGGCGCGTTCGGCCACGATATTGTACTGCACGCCGCCGCGCGCGAAATTCACCCCACCGGTTGCGTGCGGCACCACGAACGCCTGATCGAACGGGCCTTCCTGCTCCCAGCTATCAGCCAGGCGTGCGAAGAACGTAATGAACTCCCCGGCGGCATTGACGGCGCTCACCCCGTGCGTGGCCAGAGAGGCGTGTTTGGCGACCCCGGTGATGCTGACCCTGCCGCGGTGCGCACCCTTGTGGGCTGAGATGACGCGCATTGAGGTGGGTTCACCCACCACGCAGAACTGCGGGTGAACGCCGCGGTGTGTGAACTCCTCGATGAGGGCGGGCGCCCCAACACACCCGACTTCCTCGTCGTAGGTGAACGCAAAGTGCAGGGGCACACGCAGTCTATCCTGCCGGATGCGCGGCAGCAGCCACAGTGCCGCCCCCAGGTAGCCTTTCATATCGCACACGCCCCGCCCGTATGCGCGGGTTCCCTCAATGCGCACCGTGAACGGGTCTGAGTCCCAGATTTGCCCCTCCACGGGTACCACGTCGGTGTGCCCCGAAATAATAATGCCCCCGTTCACCGTGCCGTCGGCTGCCGGGATGGTGATGAAAAGGTTGGCCCGTGTGCCGTCTTCACTGTAGCTGCGGTGCCCGGTGTGCCCGTGGCGGGCCAATTCGGCCTCAATGTAGTCAATAATGTCTAGGTTGGAGGTTTGGGCGATACTGGGGAATGCAATCAGGCGGCGTGTGTACTCCAAAGATTCAGGCAGCAGCGGCGCGGAGGCGCTCTCTGCGGGGGCGGCGTCGGCGGTCACGGGGTTCTCCTTCAGGTGTTGACCTGTGTGGTTTTATGTTGTTCTACCTATTTAACCCTAGTGCGCCTCGTAATCCCAGTGCTTTTGCCCGCAGGTGCCGGGCATCTCTTAATGGTCGGCAAAACGTGGCTTTTCAGCGCACATCAGCGCCCTATGCGCCGATTTCGGGCCGAAAAGCCACGTTTGACGCCTCGCGGCGGCGTATTTTAGATAGCGTAATTGACGGTGGAGTGCTCCCCCAGTGCATGGAATTCCCGCGAATGGTACACGAGCGGGGTGCCGGTGAGGTCGTGGCGTACGAACTCTTCCACTGGGCGGTGAAGACTAGGGCTGGGCCAGCTTCCACCCGGCTGAGCGGGGTTGCGCGCAGTACCCGGCGGATATCGTGCACCAGCGGCTCACCGGTTGCAATGAACTCCCAGGCGGAGGTGTCCGCAAAACGAGGGTAGCCGTGCGTGGCGAAATTACGTGCTATCTGCACGTTTTCGGCATCCAGCAGGTGGATGAGGAACGAGTCGGCGGCGGCGATTTTCCCGGCCGACCCGCTGTCTGCCTTGAGAGAGAACGCCACAATGGGCGGCTCTGCCGCAATGGAGGTGACGGAGGAGGCGGTGAAACCCGCCGGTTCGCCGTTCTCATCGGTTGCGGTAATGACGGCGACACCCGCGGGGTGATGCCCGAACGCCTGCTTAAAGAGCTCGGTGGTGTCTACAGTTCGGTAAGCGACCTCGGTCATAGTAGGTTCTTTCTCTGCGGCTGCACTCGGTTTAATCTACCTTTAGGGTAAATCTCGGGTGGGCGCAGCGCCTGTTTTATGTCCCAATATTTCTAAGACTTACTTTTTGTGAAGCGCCGGGCGCAATGTTACGTAACATTGCGCCCCCCCTAGGGCGGGCGCATCCGGTGAATACTGCGCGGCGCGCTGAAGGCAAGAGTCGCCGGGACGCGGGCCCGCACGGGGCGCCAGAAAAGACGATTGGGTTCGGGGCTCGCTGACGGTGCGGGCAGACCCACGCCCCACGGTTAGGGTGCGCTACTCTTTGCGGTTAATGGCGGCCGCCATGGCCCCGAAATCACGCAGCAGCTGCGGCATGTCATCCCGGTCGGTGACTACCTCAATAAATACCGCCTTATCCCGGGTTTCGCGGGCGGTTGCGCAGGCGGTGGCCAGCTCATCCACGGTCGCCGCACGCAGCACCAGCACCGTCTGGTCGGTGCCCCCGAACGCCGCCGGGATTTTCTGCCAATCATAGGTGGCGATGTCGTTATAGGCGGCGTTAGGGCCGTGGATGGAACGCTCAATCGTGTACCCGTCGTTATTAATAAGAAAGATCACCGGGGTGAGCCGGTGCCTGAAGACAGACCCGAGCTCCTGCACGGTCAGCTGCGCCGAACCGTCACCAATGAACAGCACCCCGCGTGCCTGCTCATCCGCCAGGGCCGCCCCAAGCAGAGCTGGCAGCGAGTACCCGATCGAACCCCACAGCGGCATACCAATAAACCTGGTCTGAGCGGGGAATGACTGCTGCGCCATACCGAAGAACGACGTGCCCATCTCAACCACCACATTATTGCGGGAATCCAGGTGCGAGGGGATGATGCTCCACAGCGCCTGCTGGGTGAGCGGCCTGTCGCCGCAGGCTGGCGCCCCGGTGGGTTCGGGCTCACCGTAGTCGGGCAGGGTGGTGCCGTGCGCTGGTACGGTGTGCTCGGCTGGGCGTACCCCGGCATCCAGCGCGGCTTCTTTAAGGATGCGCAGGGCATCCGTGAAGGCTAAGGGAGCGAAAATTTTACGCCCAATCTGGGTTTGTTCGGCATCAACGGTGATGGTGCGGGCTGCGTCAATCTGGTGGGTGTACAACCCCGAGGTGGTGTCGGTGAACTGCACACCCGCCAGGATGAGCGCCTGGGCCTCTTCAACGGTGGCGCGGGTGGTGCCTGCGGAAAGCCCGCCAATGTAGACGCCGGCGAACTGCGGGGAGGTCTCATCCAGGATGGACTTGCCCCAAATCATGGTGGCGAAGGGCAGCCCGGTGCTTTCCACAAGGTCACGCAGGTTTTCGGTGGCACCAAGGCGCTCGGTCATAATGTCCGCCAGCACGGCGGTCTTTTTGCCGCGCAAAAACTCGGTGGCAGCAACCCGGAACTCATGCTCAACACTGGGGGAAGAGACGCGCAGGTTTACGTTCAGCGGCGCGGCGGGCTTTGCGGCGGCGGCAACAGCCACATCCACGGGCAGCATAATGTACCCCGGCTTGTGGTGCAGCACGGCATCACGCAGCACCCGGTCAATGTCGCTGGCGGCGGTGGCGGGCTGCAGCACCGCCGTTGCGGCTGAAACTTCGGCGGCCATGCGCACAAAATGCTGGAAGTCGCCGTCGCCGAGGGTGTGGTGCATGCGCAGATGTGCGTTTTGGGCGGCGAGCGAGGGCGCACCCACAATATGGATGACAGGCACGTTTTCGGCGTATGATCCGGCGGTGGCGTTAATAGCGGATAGTTCCCCCACCCCGTAGGTGGTCAGCAGCGCGCCAACCCCTCTGATGCGGGCGTACCCGTCGGCGGCGTACCCGGCGTTGAGCTCGTTGGCGTTACCCACCCAGCTAATATCCGGGTGGGCGAGTACGTCGTCGAGGAACTGTAAGTTAAAATCGCCGGGCACACCAAAAAGGTGGTTCACGCCCAGTTCAGCGAGGCGGTCAAGCAGGTAGTTTCCAACGTTATAGGTCATGAGGGTCTCGCTTTCAAGGTGCAGTGCTGTGCGCGGTGACCGCGCACCTTGTGCACCATTGGTGGGGGAACGGGGGTGCTGTATCAGCTGTCGTGCCAATATTGCAGTTTTATGTGTCATAAAACATAGTTGTCTTTCATCATAGCTTGCCGTCCCAACTTCACGCACCAGATACCCTTCATACCGCGCCATACCGGCGATTTTCGCCCCTGCAGCACAGCAGGATATACGCCCCTATATTGTGACTTCATATATTCCCACTACTATTGAGAGGGAGAACCGTCTGATTCCCACCAGAACGCAGACACCCGCAGAGTAAGGCTTAACGGCTAGGAGAACACCGAATGGAAACGACCTGGGCATCGCTCACTATTCCGCTGATAGTGGGTGCTCTGATACTTCTCATCCCGGGTCTTATCGTTGCCGTAGCCTTACGGCAACGCGGCGTGGAGGCGCTGGGTCTAGCCGCGCCTATCTCTGTCGGAATTTTTGGTGTGAGCGCAATTGTGGCCTCTAAAGCGGGGATACGTTTCTCCCTGCTAGTTCCCCTGGGGTTCGCGGTTATTGTAGCGGCCATCCTGTACGCGCTGTGCTGGTTTTTGGAGCGCCGCGGCTGGCTGGATGCGCCCGCATCCGCTCACCCGGTAGATAGCGGCCAGACGGCGGACGGCGGGACCTCAGAGAAACCGTTGAACCGTGTGATTCGCGGCTGGTTCTCGCGGGAGATGCTCATCTGTTACGCCGGTGTTCTTATCGGTTTTGTGCTGCTGTACTGGAGTATTGCCCGCGCCATTGGACGCCCCGAATATATTTCACAGACCTACGACGCGAACTTTCACCTGAACGCCATCCGCTACATAGCGGATACGGGCGATGCCTCCTCACTGACTATTGCCAGCATGACCTCCGGCGGTGAACCCCCGGCATTCTACCCCGCGGCGTGGCACGGCGTCGCAACAGTTATCTACCAGGCGACGGGTGTGAGCGTGCCAGCTACCGCGAACCTGGTGAGTGTGCTGGTGGGGGCCGTGATCTGGCCGCTGTCGCTCATGTACCTGGTGCGTTCCACGGTGCGGGTGAGCGCCCCAGCTCTTCTGAGCGTGGGTATTATTGCCGCCTCATACACGGCATTCCCGATGCTTCTCATTAACTTTGGGGTGCTGTACCCCAATAGTCTGGGCATCTCGGCGCTGCCGGTGGGTCTGGGGCTTTTCGCCCAGTTGCTGCGCACGGTGCAGGTGCGGCGTATTGAGACCGTGCCCTCCCTGTGTGCAGGTTTTTCGTGGCGCTAGGTATCGCCTTGGCGAACCCCAACGTTGTTATGGGGATGCTCGCCTTCGCGCTGCCGATCGTGCTGGTGCGCATTGTGCTGCAGGTGCGCGCCGTATGGCGCAGGGAGCTGAAACCGCTAATATTCGCGGTTCAGCTGGTGCTGCTGGCCCTATTCCCCGTGATTCTGAACTTTTTGTGGGGTGTGGTGCGCCCGCCTAAGGCTGCCGGGGGCTGGGAGCCGGCCACACGTGATAGCACCGCTATCGGTGAGGCACTGTTCAACGGGCAGATTTATAACGGGCTGCTGTGGACTGTTTCGGTGCTCGCGCTTATTGGCGCCTACTACCTCATAAGCCGCCGCAGCGTGGGTATTTGGCTGGTGCTCAGCTGGGTGTACGCCATGTACTTTTACGTTGCCAGCCGCTGGATGACTTGGGATGAGGGGCGCGACTGGGTGCTGGGCATCTGGTACCACGACCCGTTCCGTTTGGCCGCGAATGTTCCCGCGCTGGCAGCCCCCGTAGCGGTGATGGGTGTGCACGCCGCCTACCTGTGGTTACGTGCAGCCGTGCGCCTTGTGGGCGAGCGCATCACCCCGGTGGGGGGAGCGTCACGCCATTATTTCGCCTCTGTTGGCGATTGTGCTGTTGGTGCCTTTGGGGCTCAATACGCAGACGGACCCCAATATGCAGCGGTATATTGAGGTCACGCAACAAATGTACCTGCCGAAGGATCATGCGCTCCTAATATCGATTGATGAGCGTGATGTGATCAACCACCTGCACGAGTATGTTCCAGCCGGTGACACTGTGGTTGTGCAGCCGTGGACCGGCGGTTCGCTCGCGTACGCTTTGACCGGTTATAAGGTCACTGCCACGCACCCCCAGTACACTGCCACCTCAAATGCTCAAGAAATATATCAGCACCTTAATGAGGCTACCCCCGATTCAGCGGTCTGCTCGGCAATCCGCAGCGAAAAGGCGTACTATTACCTGGATTTTAAGGGAACTGAAATTAATGAGCATATTAGGGGAGACCACCGCGCACAGTACCCCGGCCTGCAGGACCTTAAAGATAAGAATGTAGCGGAACCGGTGTATTCAAAAGGGGACGCAACCCTGTACCGTATTACGGCATGCAACTAAGAAAACCGGCCTGTATAAAGATACACAATCTTATGATGAGCTAACTCTCAGGTCTATCTTGTATTTTTAGATTGGCTAAAAAGTGACTGATAGAATGTAAAAAATCACACGCTCAGTCTCAAGTTTTTGACGCCCGGAAGGAATGCCCTGCATGGCCCAAGAGAGTTCGCCGCACGAGCCGCGTACGCTCATCATTATGCCCGCGTGGAATGAGGAAGAAGTGATCGGTGGCACTATCACCGAGCTGTTCCGCATGATGCCCGAGGTAGACCTTGTGGTGGTTAACGACGGCTCTACCGACCACACCTCAGAGATTGCCCGCGCTGCCGGGGCGTTCGTCATTGACCTGCCCTACAATATGGGCATTGGCGGGGCGCTGCGCACCGGGTATAAGTATGCGCGCCGCATGGATTATGACCGCGCCATTCAGGTGGATGCGGACGGCCAGCATGACCCGAAGGGTATTCGCACTGTCTTGGCTGGTCTGGAAGACGCCAACATTTCGATTGGGTCGCGGTTCGCGCAGGCAACCAACTATAAGGTGTCGGGGCCGCGTAAATGGGCGATGGTTGTTCTGGCGCGTATGTTCACCATGATTTCGGGGGAGAAGTTCACGGATGCCACCTCCGGGTTCCGTGCCGCCGACCGCCGCGCCATTAACCAGTACTGTGAGCACCTGCCCGCCGAATACCTGGGGGACTGTATTGACGCCTGTGTGATGGCTGTCCGTGCGGGGCTGACCGTGAAACAGGTTCCCGTTGAGATGCGTGAACGGCAGGGCGGCACACCCTCGTCAAGCCCCATTAAATCCGCAATTTACCTGGTGCGTTCGTTCTTCTCGTTCGGCATGTCGATGACCCGTAAGAAGACTTCGGTGGAGGGCAACTAGACGTATGGCTGCAAATATTTTTTTCCTCATCATCGTCATTTTCATGGTGTGCCTGGTGCTCATGCAGGTGCGCAACCAGAACATGAAAGAGAAGTACGCGGCGCTGTGGCTTAGCGTCGGCGGTGTCATGATTGTGCTGGCGCTGTTCCCCAAGCTGCTGGACTGGTTCTCGTCCCTGGTGGGTATTGAAACCCCCGTGAACCTGCTGTTTTTGATTGCCATTGTGATGCTCATGGGCATTAGCCTGCACCTGACCCTTGCCATCTCAAAACTCACTGATGATGCGCGCACTATCGCCGAAGAAGTGGCGATTATGCGTGCCCTGCAACGCCAGCCGGAGGGTGCCGCAGGGCGCGGGGACACCCCGGCCTCCGAAACGAACACCCCCAAATCCTCCAACTAACTTTCCCCTCACACTCACACCTGGGAGCCACTATGACCGTAGATATTCTTTTCCCCTACTATGGCAATGTTGAACTCATGAAGCAGGCCGTCCGCTCGGTGATTGGGCAGAGCAACCCCGACTGGCGCCTGATTGTGGTTGATGACGGCTACCCGGACGAGTCGATCCCCGGCTGGTTCGCCTCACTCAATGATGAGCGCATCACCTATATGCGCAACGAGAAGAACCTGGGTGCGAACGGCAACTACCGCAAATGCCTCACCTTCGTGGAGAATGAGCTGGTCACGGTCATGGGCGCTGACGACGTGATGCTACCTAACTATGTGCAGTGGCTGGTTGATGCGGCGGCGGCCCACCCGCAGGCGAGTGTCTTCCAGCCGGGCGTGGTGGTGATTGACGAGCACAATGCGGCCTCAAACACCCTGGTGGAGAAAACGAAGGCGTTCTACCGGCCGAACCATTCCACACTGCTGCAGGGTGAAGACCTTGCGCTGTCGCTGCTGCGCGGCAACTGGTTCTACTTCCCCTCCCTGGGCTGGCGCGCTGATGCGATCACCCAGACCGGGTTCCGGCAGGGGCTGAACGTGGTGCAGGATATGGCGCTGGTGCTCGATATTGCGATGAACGGCGGCGCCCTGTTCTACGATAAGACCCTGGCGTTCATGTACCGCCGCCACGGCGGTTCTGACTCTTCGTGGCGTGCCCTTGAAGGGACCCGTTTCGACGAGGAGCGCACCTATTTCACCACGATCGCCGCCGAACTGGAGGCCCTGGGGTGGAAGAAGGCAGCGAAGGCGGCACGCATCCGGTTCTCATCCCGTGCGCACGCGCTGACGCTGCTGCCGAAGGCTGCGCTGGCGAAAAAGTGGCGGGGCGTGAAAAACCTTGCTGTTCATGTGGTGAAGTAGCTGGGCTGCCGGTGATGACGCATAGCGATAACACCCCGACCAGCAGTGCCGTGAGCACCGAGCAGGAGGCGGAGCCTGACGGCACCGTCACCCGCTACCAGTCTTTTGCGCTGCTGGGGGCTTCTATTCTCGCGGCGGTGGCGACGCTGGGGGCCACCATGATCGCCCAGCGTTCTTTAGGGAGTGAACAGCTGAAGGAGTTTCTGCTGTTCTGGGCGGCGCTGTTTATGGTCACCGGCATTATTACGGGTATTCAGCCGGAGGTGACGCGCGCAGTTGGTGCGGCGCGGCGTGATGGCGTGTACCGGGTGCGTGTGGTGTATGTTGCTGGCGCGTTCGGTGCGCTCGCCGGGGCGCTGGTTGTGTGCACCGCCCCCTTGTGGGCGTCTAAGCAGGTTCCTCTCAGCACCCCGTGGGCGGTGGGCGCTATCGCCGCCGGGGTGTTTTTTTATGCCCTGCAGGCCATGATGAGCGGAGCCAGTGCCGGGCGGGATAGCTGGTACCTGTTCGCCAGCATTGGCGGGCTGGAATCGGTGGGCCGTCTTACGCTGATGCTGGCCGCCGCGTTCATGGTGCCCACGCTTATTGGCCTTGAGGTGGCCACCGTCGCCCCCATGATGCTGTGGATACTGCTGGCGCTTTTCGTCCCGGGCGGGCGTAAGGCGTGGTCTGCGCGGGCCGACATTGACGTCAAACAGCTCAGCCTGAACCTGATCTGGTCTTTTCTTTCTTCAGCCGCGGCGGCGGTGCTCATGATGGGGTTCCCCAATATTCTCAATGAGAGCGAGCCGAACCAGGACGAGCACACTAAACTGGTCATGGCGGCACTGATTCTGGCTATTTCTATTACCCGCTCACCGATTATGATCCCCCTGCAGGCGTTTCAGGGGGTGGCCGTGTCGGCGTTCTTGAAGCAGCAGCACCGCCCGGCGGCGGCGTTCGTTAAACCTGCGGCGGCGGTTCTGGGCATTGGCGCGGTGGGTGCCGCGGCGGCGTACCTGATTGGCCCCCTGCTGTTTAACTCATATATCCGCCTAAGGGTGATGCGCAGGCAGCCTACGCCGAGGTAGTGACCGGCACGGTGCTGGGGGTGCTGGTGTTTGCCTCCGCCCTGCTGGCGTTAATGACGCTCTCAGGGAATATGGTGCTGGCCATTAACCGGCACCGCGCCTACGTGGCGGGCTGGGCCGCGGCGGCGGCGGTTGCGGTTGCGGTTGCGTTCTTCGCGCCGCTGCCTCTGGTGCCTCGCGCTATCGCGGCGCTGTGCGCGGGCCCGGTGTGCGGGTTCGCGGTGCACCTGGCGGCGATGATGGTTCACGCCCGCTCGGTGCAGGCCCTCAGTGAAGGCGAGGCACTGCGTGAGATGCTGGTTGAAAACACCGTGCGGGGCGAAACCCACTAGCGCCTTGGCGCGCGGGAGTCGGGGCCTCCCGCTAAGAAGAGACGCCCCTGTGCGCCGTGAGCTTTTCTTATCGGATAGGGGGCAGTACGGGGTGTGCACGTGTGGGTTTTACACGGCTCGTATCAGCGGTTGCCGGGGTGCCCTGCGGTTCAGGTTCAGGGGTTTTAGGTGCACAGGGTGCGGAGGCGGACTGCGTTGCGGCGCGTTTGGCCCCCGTAACCACGGGGTGCCGTGCCAGGTTCATGGCGGGTTTCTCCACGAGTTTCCACGAAAGCCAGGCAACCCCGAAAGTCAGCACCACATCCAGCACAATATTGGCGGCAAGACCTAAGGATACGCTGCTAGCAGAACCAGGATCTGCTGCACCGGCCAGGCGTAAATGTACACACCGTAGGAGATATCGTTGGTGCGCCCCAGCGGAATGTTCATGACGCATCCGAGGGTTATCACACCGTACGCGAGAATAAGCTGGGTCCACTGCATGATGTTGACGTGCGGCACCAGCCAGGTGAAGTAGAACCCGGCGGCGGTGCACACCACGGCGGCCACCGCAGAAATAATGGGGTAAATTTTGATGCGCCGGCTGAACACATAGAGCAGGGAACCCGCAAAGAAGAAGGGGTACAGGCGTGCTGAAGCGTTCAAATCGCGCGGGTGCATACCGAACGCCTGGCTCATGAAGTCATACCCCACGTACTGGTTGCACAGGTAGTAGCTGAGGCTTATGGCATACGCCAGCGGAATAAAAACCTTCAGGTGCTTGCAAACAAACGGCAGGTAAAACAGCGGAAGCAGAAGCAGGTAGCAGAAAAACTCGTATTCTAGGGTCCAGACTGAGCCGTTCCAGGAGGGGCTGTCAAAGGGAACATTGGCGGGGCCGCCGAAGAGCGGGTACTGCAGCGCCATCAGGTCATAGTTTCTGCGGATGTAGCTAATAGCGTCTGCCCAGTTCCAGCCGGTTGCGGCGTGCCCGGTGAGTATTGAAAGCGGCCCGCCGATTGCGACCACGAAAAGTAGCGAAGCCCAGAACCCCGGAAAAATGCGGAGCACACGTTTCATAAGGTACGACCCGGCGCCACTGCGGTAGGCGCTGTGGGCGATTAAGAACCCCGAAATGCAGAAGAAAGCGTTAACCGCGAAATCTCCGAACACATAGAACTCGTGCAGCAGCGGGTGGGTATCAACCTTCGCCCCCATCACAATGTACGGTGTGTGCGAGAGAATAACGAACGAGGCGAGGACTAGTCTTAGAAGTTGAGCGAATTCGCACGCTCAAAGACCGCTTCATAGAGCGTGGGGTATCGTCTGACGGCATGATGATGCGGCACGTGGTTACTCCTGAGCTGAGATTAGTCTACTGTGACCGTGTGAGTGAGTGCTTCCACCTAGAGTTTATCGTAAGAGTTAGCTATCAGCGGGTAAGGTGAGCCCTTATGACGAAAGATAAAGAAAATAAACGGGTGGTTCTGCCTCAAGAGCCAGCTGTATTAGACAGGGCGTGAAGAGGCGGGGCCGCACACTGCCCCCTAATGGCGGCCCCGCTCCGTCGTGTTGCGTGGCTGACCTGTCGATTCAGTTCTGCATATTTATCAGCAAGTTCCCGGCGCCTCAGGTTGTGCTTAGGATGTGCCGGGGCTACGGTAGGCGGGGTAAAGCACCTAGTCAGAGCCTAATATGCGGGGAGGTGGGGCGCCAGTAATAAGTGTTCCATAGCCTCTTGGAGTTTTTCTGATTTTCAGGTTAAGGTTTAAAAATAATATATATGTTCACGCCGAAGGGGTGACTGCGCGGTATTCCTGGCACGCTTTACCACTGTAATCTTCTCTGGCGTTGTGGGGGTACTGGGGCTGGCTTTATCTGGGCGAGGTGGCGTAAATGACTAATGTGATGAAAAAGGACAACGGTGCTTCCCGTATGGCTTTAGGCCTAATGGCCGTGGCTATCGTGGCGTTGGCTGCTACCGGCTGGATAGCCGCAGTTGTTACATCGGATGATCCTGGAATCAGTCGGCTAGAGCCATGGTGGCGAGGATTTTCTGCTATTTCTGTGCTGCTGGCCTTGCTGTGGGCTGCACATATCTTTCTATCGCGCCGTGTTCCGCTCATTGGCTCAATAGGTCTGGCGGTCGCATCCATGATAATCATGGTCTACGGTGTTGCGTTCTTCCGGCCTCTTGGCTGGGGAGAAATCCTGTGGGTGGTGGTGGCGCTATTCCTGTTGATTGCTCTGGTGAAGCTCCTAGAGCTTGACGCGCGCACCCGCTGATCATGCAGCCTCTGTAGACGCCATGCGGGGTTCTGGGCTGGCTCAGCATTTACCGTGTTCTGGAAAGGCCGCATTGATTAGGGCAGGATCCAGTGGCGTACCGGCGGGATAAGCCGCAGCGCCCAGACGGTCACCACGGATAGGGTCCACACGAGGAGCGTGTAGGGAATCTCCCACCGCACATCGGTGAGAGGGAAATGAAGGGTTTGCAGTACCTGGATGAGCAGCAGGTGCACCAGGTAAATCCCGAAGGTGAGCGCGGCAAACTTCTTCAAAATGCCCTGCGTGGCGGGTGAAACCCGGTTGATACGCGAATACTTACAGAACACTAAGACTGCGCTCGCCCACAGGATGAGCGGTATCGACAGGTACTCACGCGCCAATGGTTTAAGGGCGGGGTGCTCCGCAATCAGGTAGGCGCCGCCAAGAATGTAGCCTGCTAAACCTGCCGCGCCCAGCGCATAGACGACGAGGCGCCACCTGCGGGGAAAGCTCCGTGTGGGCGAGTGCGTACCCGAGGAGGCAGAACCCCAGATACCCGGTGAGGGGCGCAATAAATTCGGGCATAACCCGGGGGTTTATGAGGTGGGCGGCCTGGGTGAGTACCGGAAGGAGCAGGCCCAATACCGCCATGAGCCACAGGAACTTGGTGTGTGAGGCGGGTGCCTGGTTCTGCCAGGCGCCGCGTATGGCGTAGGAGAAAATTGGGAGCGCTAGGTAGACCCCCACCAGGGCCTCAAGATACCAGAGGGTGGCGGCTGCAGAGCTGGGGGCCAGCAGCGTTCGCAGAATCTGGTGGGCATCAGGGAATGGGGTGGAGTCCGTCCAGATGTGGGCAAATAGGTAGATTTGTGCCCACAGAATCATGGGGATGAGGATCTTGGTGAATCGTTTACGGTAGAACGTGCCCACAGATTCGCGGCGGGTAAATTCGAGCAGGTTAATGCCGGTTGCCATGAAGAACAGCGGGACGGCCGCACCCCCGAAACCAGAAAGAATGTTTTCAACCCACCACGCCGAAGAGGACGGGTTATCCGGGATGATGAAACGCACATGCAGCAGCACCACCCACACGATTGCGACCGTGTTAATGAGGTCTAGGTATACGAGGCGTTGCCTTGGAACGGTTTTGCTTTCAGATGTGGTTTTCGGGGGGTGCACGGCAGTGACCATTGAGAGGCTCTCCATATTCACGGCGGGGCATATGTCATACCACCCTATCAAAGGGGTCGGTTAGCGCGTCCCGTGAACGCGCTGAGCCGAACTATATCCCGTTAAAACTACTCGGCTGCTTTTGGGGACAAAAAAATACCGCCGCACCTGTGCTGCTGCCAGCACCCCCAGCTGAGGCCGCGTACCCTATAGCCCGTAGGTTCGTTTAACGTACGCCCCGTACAACACCCGGTAGAGAGCCGGAGAGATTTTCAGGAGCGCGCCAGCAGCCCCATATATCACGCGGGTTTGTGCGGTATCAAAAACCTGCGACCAGGAGAACTCAGACCTGCATTTTTTAATAACATCTTCCGCATCAGGGCCGCCAACGATGAGTGCCTGCTGAGCGTTATTGAGGAAAGTGAGCACATGGGAGGTAGACATGGCTTTTCGACCGCGCGGGCTGGACGGCAGCCCACCAGCGGCATCCCGCAGGTACGCGACAAGCCGCACGCTCTCGTCAACGGGGGTGATTCGACCCCAGGTGAGGCCACCGGCATCAACTGTGTAATCGTACAGAAAGTCGCTAATGGTCACTACCTGCTGTGCGTGGGTGAAAGCCGCCGTGACAAAGTAGGCGTCTTCGGCGCGGTGAATATCGTGAGGGAACCGCGTTTTGGCAATGGTGCTGACGCGAAAAATCTTATCCCACAGGTAGGGGGTCATGCGGTCTTCAAGAAGTTTGAGCGCAGCTTCTTCGCCCTTGAACGCCCCGAGAGGAAAACGCCTTCTGGGGGTGTGCCCTGTGTTTGGGTCAATCAGGGTATGCCCGCACACTGCTATATCGGCATCGTGGGTGCGCGCCGCGTCGTGAAGCTTTTCAAGGAATTCAGGGTGGTAAGCATCATCTGAGTCAATGAACGCTACCCAAGTGCCGTGAGCGTTGTCGAGTCCTTGGTTGCGTACAGCTGAGACGCCCTGGTTATTGGGGTTATCGAAGACACGGATGCGCTCATCGGGGTGCTGCGTCAAGTAGTCATTAATAACCTGGGCGGCGTTATCGGGGGAGCCGTCAATCATGACGAGTAGCTCGAAGTCGGGGTCTGTCTGCGCAAGGACAGATTCAATAGCGCGCACAACGGAATCAGCGGTGTTGTAGACCGGCATAATAATACTGGTGCGGGGGGCGCTCATAGGGGATTCTCCGGGGCAATCAGGTACAGTCTGCTATCCATACTACCGTGAGTGAGCTTCTGAGCTTATTCCATTGGATATAGACAAAGTTCCCCTTGAACTCTCAACCACTAAGAGCCCAAGGGGAACTTTCGCTCAGACTAAATACCGTTGCCCAACATAAAGGTTAAACCACGCCCTCTTCATGCACGATCTTTTCCAACAGAGGCAGAATACCGGGGTGTTTCACCACCAGAGGTAGAGGTGACGAAAATACCGTCCCATGTACCGTTTACTTTCTGCTCGATCTGACGCAGGGAAGAAGTCTGCTCAGCCTGGGTGCTGTGCAGTGTGCGGTCAACATCATCAAGACGCTTCTGTACTTGCTGGAAGTTCTCGTCCGAGAATTCGATAACGCCGCGATAGGTCGCATTACGGTCATTACCGAACTTCTTACGTGCCAGATCGCCCTGACGAACGAACTGGGTGTTTAGCACATCATCAACAGCACGGCGAGTATCGCGGTACACCTCATCAGCAGAAGGGCCTTCTGCTGGAGGACGGTAAATTGTCACAGGAGGACAACCGTTGATTTCCCAAATCGCGTCATGTGGGTTAACAGTAATCCCGTTATGCCCGGAGTTGCAGTGAATAATATTATCCGAGTCGTCGCAGAAGAAGCCGGTATGCCCCTTTTCGTTGCCAGATGCACCACGAATACCCCAGATAAACACGTCGCCACGGCGTGCCGGAATATTGCCCCTGGCGTCTGCCCGCACCTGAGTCCACCCGGCACGCTCCCAACGAACCAAAAAGACTATCAGTATTACCAATAGCGGTGTTTGCCGGAAGCATACCTGCATACTTCAAGGCGAAATACACTGCCGAGCTACAGTCGTAGGAGCTAGGCCCCCAGCGACTTATCATAGAGTAGGTTACCTTGCCCTTACGCTGGTACATCCAGTTAAGGGCTGCATCAATTTTTGCCATAGTTTTCTCCTTTAGATAGAGGTGCACCCCGTGCCCTCAAAGAGGGCACGGGGTGCACAGTAATAAGTAGTTGGGTGCGCGGATTCTACGAGTCGGTGAAGAATAACCGCGCACCGTACAGCATAAGATCCGCTTACGTTTCGGAATCGAGCTTTTCAGCACCCTCAGCAGCAGGCTCTTGGGCGTAGCCGCCTGAGGGTGGAACTTCACCGTCACCTTAGGGTGGGGCGTTTCCGCTGTTGGTGCTGGAGGCACAACTTCCACTACTGGGGGAGCAGAAGCTGCATCAACCTCGGCCTCAGGGGCGGGCCCAGTGGTGGCTTCCAGAGGGTGCGACCACGCCAGCCACAAACCGAGCAGGGATACTGCAAGGGATGCCCACACGCTCGCTTGTTCTTCGGTGAGCAGACCATACGTCTGCAAAATTGCCGTTACCGCGGGGATAACCACATACAGTTGGCGTCGCCAACCAGGACGTTGCTTAAGCATGTTGTTACTCCTTAAACTAGCTGGAATGTGTGAGAAGAACTGAAGAACCCGAAACCGAACGGGGCGGCTACTTCAGGTTGTACTTAGCGGCCAGTTTCTCCAGCAGGGGCAGAACACCAGGTTTGAAATCCGCTTCCTTACCGCTCATGCTGTAGCGTTCAAAGAGGCCGCCCCAGATAATATCGACGCGATGGCGAATCCAGTTGATGGTTTTATTCTGTTCTTCTTGGGTCTCACGCATGGTACGTTCAAGATCGTCGAGACGCTTCTGTACTTGCTGGAAGTTCTCGTCCGAGAACTCGATAACGCCGCGGTAAGTTGCATTACGGTCATTACCGAACTTCTTACGTGCCAGATCGCCCTGACGGACGAACTGGGTGTTCAACACATCATCAACAGCACGGCGTGCGGCGTTGTACATTTCGTTAGACATAATGTTTCTCCTTATGAACTAGGAAAACGCACCGCCACCACGTCTTAATACTCGGGTTTGCTGGTGCGCTGGGTTTACAGGGGTACGCGAAACCCCCATCAGCTCTGAATAAGCGGATGGGGGGTTCGCGTATTTCCTCGGTGCCAATCTGGCGCGGTGCCCTTTGAGTGGATGCACTTCTTCCGAGGTGATTACCACTGTACGGGGATTCTTATTGAAAGTCTGTGAGAACGTTTTCGCCAACTCACGCATACCCTCCTCACCCTCCCAGGTGGCGCCGCAGGCGCGGCAGCGGGCACGCTGAACCGTATAGCACAGCGCCCGCTTGAGCACATGCCCGCCGCCAACAGTGCTTTTCTCACGTACCCGCTCGCACCGGCACATCGGGCAGGGCGCGGTCAGCTCGTGGGTTGAGTAACGCATACCCTGAATCTGCTCGCGCCACCGTGCAAGGGTCTGTAATGCCAGTACTTGCTGGTACTCATCCCCGCTGGCGCAGGCGCTTGCCCACGCCATAACCTGCCCCTTCAAATCACCGCGCACCCCATAGTCAGCAACTGTGTGTTCAATATGCTGCTGCACCTCAAGCGCGTCAGAAGAGATCAGCATGCGTGAACCATACCCCGCCCCGGAACGTGCCGCACCGGTGCGTGCCGCTCCGGCAACATAGTCAGCGAGTTCATCCAGAAGCGGCTGCTCACGGATTACCTGCTCATATTCGTTTTCGCGCCCCGCAGTGTTGCGGCGGATGCGCGTAATAGTCCGTTCAGTACCCGCAACGAGTTCGCGGGCGATGGATAGAATCTCTGTCATGAATTGGGCTCCTTCACAGGTATAGCTTTTGCGAATATGGATGAGGTGCTGCCGCCTCTACCGGCGTGCAGCAGCTTTCTGTGGTTGTACTGGCGATACACCATGTACCTGTGCCCCTATCGGCCCCAAGCGCACACGGGCTTTCGCTGCGTCAGCCTTCCGTGCCCGCCGTGCGGCGAGAAACGCCGCCAAACCAGGGTCAGCAGGCCCCCGAGATGCACGCTCGGTTTGTGCGGTTGCCTTGTTCGTGCCTAAATATTCGGGTAGTATCTGGCTGCGGTTTCGCTGGCGCCGGTCCGCATCAAGCCTATGCTTGCGCCACCTGCGATAGTGCCGGGCGCACAGGAGTTTGCCCGCCTGTCGTGCGGCACTATCTATTGAGGTGCCGCATTCAGAACATGCGGCACCGGCGAACAATATCGGGTTTGCGCGGGTGGGGTAAATACGCGTGCGCGAGGAACGGCGCGAGGTCGGGTTCACCGGCAGGTACACGCGCGGAGAATCCAGGGGCACGGTACCTTCGCGCACGCTCACACATACAGTGCACAGCGAGAAAATCGGGTTCCACTGGTTAATAATCTCGACCGGTTCGGCGTAACTATCCGCAGTAATGCTGCATGCGGGCAGGCTACGCCCAGCGGTTCGCCAACACCGGGGACAGATCGGTTTGCCAGGGTCGGCACCCGGCTGCTTCCCCAGCTGCTGGTGCTGCGCCCGTGCCCGATGTCGCGCGTAGCAGGCGGAGCATCCGGGTGTTTGTTCATACGTTGGCACCCCGCAACGGGCACAGGTGCGCTGCGATTTTTCCGTAGTGGTGTTCATCCTTTTCCCTTCATCGGGCATAGAGCTGGCTAGGTGGTGCCCAGCATACCCGAATTGAAAGAAAAAGTCATGCATTGCGATAGAAAAATTCTTGCATAAAGGGGTGAAAGTCTCAAATATTCGGGCGGTATGCCTGAAAACCCAGGGGGTATGACACGCAAAATGAACCACTCTGTTACACTGGTGGCATGGCTATCGGTGACTACATTAAATACAAGACAGGACTCTCCCAGCGGGCGCTCGCCGCCGAACTCGGCATGAACCACAACGCTATTCAGCGGCGCTTCTCCGGCGCGGGAGTTATGGATGTAGAAACCCTCGTCAAAATAGCCGACCGCTACAGCCTCGACCTGCTTGACCTCATGGTAGAAAGCGGGCTCATCACCGCCGACCGCGCCAACTCCCTGCGCGTGGGCGGCTCCATCCGAGACGTCTCCAACGAAGACCTCATGGGCGAAGTCCTGCGCCGCATGAACACCACCCCAGTATCACCCGCCACGCCGCAACCCGCCGCGGTACCCGCCAGTGCGCAGCCCACACCCTCAGCACCCACCGCAACAGAGAACGAATACACCGCCGACAACTACGCCCTCGCGGCAAAACGCGGCGAACCCTACGACAGTGAGGAGGGATTCTTCGGTGCCTAACTACGACCCCTACACGCACGCACACGCGCTCGGGGTAGACATTATCTGGGGAACTCCAGGGCAGGGGATACTTGGCCGCTACGATCACGCCAGCCGCACCATTATCCTGCGGGAAGGCATGCTCACCCGGCAAGAACGTTCCGTACTCGCCCACGAACTTGTGCACGCCACCCGCGGCGACGAACACGACGCCTGGGACGCCCTATACAGCGCCCGCCGCGAACGCGCCTGCGACCTGAAAAGCCGCCGAAAACCTCATCGACCCGGTTATACTGCGCCGTGCCGCCGCGTTCTACCCAGATAACCTCTCCGCGCTCGCCTATGAGCTGGATGTGACCGACGAACTGCTCGCCATCTACCTGGACGCGCACCCGTTCACCGCAGCCCACGCCTAACACCCACCTGCCCTGGTTTAGGGCACCCTTCACCCCTGCCCTATCTTCTTCACGGGCAGAGGATAGTAGCCCGAAAGAGGGTATTTTCTTCGCTGCTTGGACCAAATACCCGCTGCCTGCGGAATCTGGCTCGTTGGCCCACACCTCAAGTAGGATATAAAGGACGACGATTGGGTCTAACCCAACTTATTTCAGAAAGAAACTAAAAACCCATGCTTATTCTTGTTGTGAACGCAGGTTCTCTTCTCTCAAATACCAGGTGCGCGACACCTCCGCCCCTCGAAGCAGAGCAGATGCTCACCTCCGGTCTCATTGAAAAACATCGGTACTGATGTTCCCGACCACGAAGTCGCCCTGCATATGATGGCTGACAAGCTTTAAAGACGTTTTGCACGGCCGCGAACTGCAGGCTATCGGCCACCGTGTGGTGCAGGGTGCTGAGAAGTTTACCCACCCCTGTGCTGCTCAACGAGCAGGGTGATCGACGAGATTGATGCGCTGTCCCCGCTTGCGCCGCTGCACAACCCCGCACACGTGAAGGGTATGCGTGCCGCCTTCCACACCTGGCCCGACCTGCCGCAGGTTGCTGTGTTCGATACCGCATTCCACTCGACCATGCCCGAGCATGCCTGGCGCTACGCTATTCCTTATGACCTGGCTGATAAGTACAGTATTCGTCGCTACGGCTTCCACGGCACCAGCCACGAATACGTCTCTCATGTTGCCGCAGATATGCTCGGTATTGCCCGCGACGAGTTCAACGGTGTGGTGGCGCACTTGGGTAATGGCGCATCCGTGACTGCCGTGAAGGGCGGAAAGTCCGTGGATACGTCGATGGGCTACACCCCGCTGGCTGGCCTGGTGATGGGTACCCGTTCGGGCGATATTGACCCCTCCGCGCTGACCACAATTCTCACCCGCGACCCCGAGATCGACGCGGAACGCCTGGACACCATCCTTAACAAGGAGTCCGGCCTGCTGGCACTGGCGGGTTCCAACGATATGCGTAAGGTAGTGGAGTCCGCACAGTCGGGCGATGAGCGCGCACAGCTGGCTCTGGATATGACCGCATACCGCCTGATGAAGTACATCGGCGGCTACAACCTGGTGGTTGGCGGCGCGCAGGCGCTTATTTTCACTGCGGGTATTGGCGAGAACTCCGGCGACTTCCGCAAGCTGGTGCTGGACCGCCTGGCACCGTTGGGCATTCGCTACAACGAGGAAGAGAACATGAAGCGTTCCCCCGAACCGCGCCTGATCTCAACCGAGGATTCGAGCATTGCCGTGTTCGTCATCCCCACCAACGAGGAGAAGGCGATCGCCGAAGCCACCGAAGAACTGGTACGCGCATAACCGTAACCTTGTAGCACACGTATAAGCTGCTGACAAGCGAAGGCTGCCGCAGTGTAGCGTGTGCGCCCCGGTTTAAAGCCCGGTGCCTTCCCGCAGAAGGGGAGACACCGGGCTTTAAACGTATAAAGTTTTAGTGAATACCTCTGCACTATATTCCACAGCAACTATGATTAAATATTCTTGAGAATGCTATTTTTATTTCTAAAAAAATGAATACTTTATGGGTAAAAGTATTCCATTTTTCTACGGTATTTTTAGTGTGTAAAAAGTAATAAATATTCTGCATATTTACACATTTTGTATGTTTCGTTATTCCGACTGGTGTGGTTCCCCTAAAGTCGCGGTATGACGGGGGAAAGCCGCCCAAAGCCCCCGCGTGAAGGCCCTCTAAAAATATTTAGTGATACCGCACATAGAATGCACAAAACGCAAAAAAGCGAAGAATTATACTGCTAGACTAAAGGGGTCAGAAGCGGCAGATAATGCATTAGGGCAGTATCCGCAAGAAAGCGGAACCCCCGACCTCGTTACACTTCATGTATTATCAGCGGCCGCAATAAAAAAGTAGCGCCGATAGATAAGAGAATACGGATGAATAACAATATTTCACGCCGCAAACTTGTGGCAGGGGCAGCGTGGTCAGCTCCGGCAGTGCTAGCCACCACCGCAGTCCCGGCGTATGCATCATCTACCGAGTGCCTGCCCGACCAGAGCAAAGGCGGGCTGAAAAAACACGAAAACTACGCACAAGAACTCGTGTGGGACGTCCCCGCAGACGCCAAAGAACTGCACTTTGAAGTCACCGGAGCCGCAGGCGGCTCATTCAGCGACGACTCCACCGGCATCACCGGTATAGGCGGTGCGGGTACAACCGTTAAAGGCATCGTGCGCCTTAACGGCACCGGAAAATTCACCTTTATTGCTGGCGAAGGCGGAGGCTACAACCGCGGCAACAGCGTAAACCCCGGCAAAGGCTACGGCAGCGGAGGCGCCCACGGCCCCTCCCTCACCGACAGGGCCGGTGAAAACGCTAAAGAATTCTTTGGCCCCACCGGTGGCGGCGCATCCGCCATCCTCTTCAATAACGAGCCCCTCGTGGTCGCTGGCGCCGGTGGCGGCGCTGGCATCCTCATTAACCAGCGCTCAAACGACAACCAAGACCTGTACTGGCAGATGAACGAGCCGATCTACGGCGGCTCGGGCGGTGAAAAAGCAAACGCGGCAGCCAGTACGGCAGCAACCTTCGTCAACGACACTTCGGCAGCCATCCCCGCCAACGGCGGTCAGGGCGGTGAGCCCACCGGAGACGGCGGCCAAGGCGGCCCCAACCCGGCGCTGCGGCTCCCCAGCGGCGGGGCTATCCACGCCGAATCATCCCAAGGGGTGAGCATCGTCAATAACACCATTGCGGGCCAGAAAGGCGGCAAAGCCGGCGACGATCGCAAAGCTGACGGTGCGCAAAGCTCCGCACAGTACTCCAGCGTGACCCTCGGCGCTGAAACCCTCGCCACCATTGTGCACTCCGGCACCGGTGGAGGCGGCTATGGCGGCGGCGGGTCAGGGTCAGTGGCCGCACTGGCCGCATACCAGGGTGAAGGCGGAACCGCACCCGGCGTATCGGCCCCGAAGAAACTAAAAGACTCGGCGAAAAAGTACGCCCGCAGAGGACCACGCCAAAGGTGAAACCAGCAAAGGTATCACCCGCCCCACCGGAGTGTTCAGCGCGGGCGCATTCGGTGCAGGCGGCGGCGCGGGCGGCAGCTACGTGGATAAAACAGTCGAAAAAGGCATGATCGCGCCCGGAGAAAACTGGGGCGTGGTCGGTCAGCGCATCCACGGCGCCATTAAGTTCTGGTACTGCTAAACAAGCAGGACCAGAAGTTATGGGGGTGTAATGGAGCGAGTGTTGTAGAGACGAGTGGTACAGGGTTGTAGGTGCCCTGTATTCTTCGGAACATCCCCATAACTTAAAGGCTAGGGCGGTTCCCGCCGGTGAGGTAACGAGCTGGCGGCGGCCGCCCGCTGTGCTGTTCATGCGGCTGCACCACCGCTTGAAACCGCGCACACCTAGTCGCACGGTACGCAGTGGGAGGCAGCGAATGCGTGCAGCTCACCCAAAGCTGCCCCTGCCCCAATGAGGGAAAGGCACCGCAGCTGCGTGGCGTACTCGCGGGCCAGCGCGGCATCTGACGCCGCCTCACCCTGCGGGTAGTGCAGAAGATCCACGCTCTCTGCGAGCTTATCGCTGCAGTACAGCGCGTACACGGGGTTAGGGTCAAGCACAAAATCGTACAGGTACGACAGCGCAATCAGCGCGTTCTGGGCCAGTACCGCCGCATCATCCGGCAGATCGTCAGTATCGGGAATAAGGGCGAATATTTTCTCACGAATACGCATATTCTCTGGTGGGGAAGAGAAGCTGCCGTGCTCAAGATACCCAAAAATCCTGCGCAGGAACGCATCGGCGTGCTCATAGCACCCCGGTGCCCGCCCACAATCAGCCAATAACCGGTCATAGGAGGCCACGCACCGAAGCATCCGCTCCACACAGCACGCACCAAACAGCAGCTGCCGTTCAGGGGCCACGGCGCGCAAGCGGGCCTCTACGCTGATTCTCTGAGCATCCACCCTTCTACCCTACCCGAGCGGCAGCACCCACCGCGCGGTCATGGCCGGGTAACACACCCCGGCGCGGCCCACCCTAAAGTGCCGTGAGAGAGCCGCCAACCGTGTACCCGCCCTCAAGGAAACACGGTACAGTTGGGATAAAGACAAAAAGACACCAAGAACTGGACTACTGCATGACCCAGCACGGACCGGACCAGCCGAACCCTCGCCAGCGGGGGCGGCCTGCCCAACGACCTCAGTCAAGGGTGGCTGCCCGAAGACAAACGGCAAACCCCACCAGCCCGCTACCCGCCCCTAAATTCTGGGGATTTCAGAGCCTGCTGCCGTATAAGGCTGTCAACGGTTTTGCGGCACCCCGGTGAGCTGCCCTGGCTCATTGCCGCCTACTCGTTTACCCTCATCTCGTACATTGGTCTGATCGTTTTCATTATCGAATCCTTCCTGCTCGTGATAGACAGCAGGGACTCCCTGGGGGATTTCGGTGATTACCCGCGTACCGGATCCGCCGAATACTACATGCAGGAGTACCTCCAACAGTTCGTGGTGCTGCTGGTGCTGGGGCCGCTGCTCATCTACATTGCGCGTGCCATACTCTCACGCAGCACGCGTGCGCGGCATCCGCATGTCTCCACGCAGTTCCCTGAGGGGTACCAGATGGTCGTTGAGGCCGCTCGTGCTGCTGGTCTGCGCCGCGTCCCTGACGCCTACGTTATTAGCGGCAACGGCACGCTGAACGCCTTCGCCGCCGGCCACGGGTTCCGCCGCTACATTTGCGTATACTCCGACATGTTCGAGGTTGGCGGTAAAACCCGTGACCCTGAGGCGCTGCGCTACGTCATCGGGGCACGAGGTGGGGCATATCGCCGCAGGCCACGTGAGCTATTTCCGGCTGCTGTTCACCAATAGTTTCATGCGGCTGCCCGTTGTTGGGCAGGCGCTTTCACGCGCGCAGGGAGTACACCGCCGACAACTTTGGTTACCGCCTCTCACCCGATGGCGCCAGGGGAGGCATGAAAGTGCTCGCCGGCGGTAAGTACCTGAACAAGCAGGTGAACTTTGACGAGTTCGCCGACCGCGCTGTCACCGACAGGGGGACTGGCCGTATGGTTCGTTAACCCTCATCTCTTCCCACCCGGTGCTGACCTGGCGCGCCCACGCGATCCGTAACCGCAAAGAACCGGGGCGTCTCTTTTGGCGGCCCACCTACAACCCGCCCTCGGTGCCTGCGCTCATCCCTCCTCCGAGCCGGTGCCGCTGTGGCCCCGACCCGCTGCAGGCGGACGCATTTATGCAGGAACAGAAGCCTGCCTGGGAGAACTACAGCCTGGACACCGTGCAGCTGCACACCCCACCCAACCCCGAGGGTGCACCGAAGTTCGAGGGCACCCTATACACCGGGTGGCAGGATGCGGCTGCCCGCGCCGCCTACGCCTCCCGGTGGGAACAGTACGCCGCCAGCGGCGGGCAGCAGCCCATGTGGCAGCCGCCCGGGTACGGCCCAGCACCGCAGCCGGGGCAGCCTCAGCCGTACCAGCCGCACCAGGCACAGCCGCAACAGTACCCGCAGCCGCAGCAGCCCGCACAGCCCGGGCCGCAGCAGGGCACCTACGGATACTATGTGCAGCCCGGGCAGCAGCCCGGCGGTGCTCAGCCGGGTACTGCACAACCAGGTGCACAACCAGGCGGCGCTGGGCAGATGCAGCAGCCGTACGGCTACGACCCCGGTTCGCAGGGTGCCCCGAGCCGCCCCGGTCAGTCGCAGCAGCCTCAGCCTGGGCGGGGCTACGGGTACTATGTGCCAACGGGGCAGGATGGCTCAATGGCACCGCAGCACGATGGTGAAAGCACAGAGCAGCAGGCCCATAATACGTACGGTATTGACCCGCAGGCAGGCTCTGGACCCGCCGAATCAGAAACCCCAACTGAACAAACTCCGGCTGAGCCTGATGCCACGTGTTCGGACACTGACGCGTCCGCCGATACCGGCGACTCTGCGGGGGACTCCTGCGCAGGCTCTGCCGCAGATTACGATTCAGGTTCCAGCTCGGACGTCAGTACGGATAGCGGGTCAGACTCCGGGACGGATTTCGGCTTTTCAACGGATTTTGGTGGCTCCTCCACTGATTAAATATTCTAAAAACTGAATATAATGTTTTGCCCTGATATTGCGGGGCAGTGCGCGGCCGCCTTGCAGGTACTGTGAGGCGGCCGCCGCATACCACAGCACATAAGCGCCTCGGGTAACACCGGGACGCTCGGTGCGGTATACACGGCTGGGAAAGCACCGCGTGAAGGCGCCGCAGCCTGCAGGCACACCGGTGCGTTCAGGAGCTCTAAGGCGCCTGGGGTGCGAGTAGAATGGGGTCATGCTCAGCAAACTCAAGGGAAAACGTCCCGATGCGCTTATCGTCATGCTCATCACCGCCGTGATACTGGCGATTTTTATCCCAGCACGCGGGGACTTCGCCGCATGGTTCAGCACCGGAACCAAGTTTGCTGTGGCGCTGCTGTTCTACCTGTACGGTGCGCGCCTTTCCACCAGTGAGGCCCTCAAAGGGCTGGCGCATTGGCGGCTTCACGCCATGATTCTCACCTGCACCTTCGTGCTTTTCCCCCTGTTCGGGTTGGCGCTTTACCCGCTGCGGTTCGTGCTTGGTGACGGGCTGTACCTGGGGTTGCTGTTCCTGACGCTCGTGCCCTCAACGGTGCAGGCATCAATCGCCTTTACGTCCATTGCTGGGGGGAATGTGGCGGCGGCGATTGTCAGCGCGTCCCTCTCAAGTATTGTGGGTGTGCTTGCCACCCCACTCTTAGCGATGCTGCTCATGAACAGCGACCATGTGGCGATCTCCGGCAGCGTGTTCCTTGATATTGCTATTCAGCTGTTCCTTCCGTTTCTGCTGGGGCAGCTCACCCGGCGGTGGGTGGGGGAGTTCGCGAAGAAACCCACCACCAAGTGGCTCGATAAGTTCTCGGTCATGATGATCGTCTATTCAGCGTTTTCAGCCTCGGTGGTGCAGGGGGTGTGGACGCGCGTGGACTGGTGGCAGATTGTGCTGCTGGTGGTTATTACGGCGCTCATGGTTGCGTTCATGCTGTGGGTGACCGACGTGATCGCCCAGCTCGGGTTTAGCCGTGCGGACCGCATCACCATCCAATTTTTGCGGGTCGAAGAAGTCGCTGGCGGCGGGCCTGCCCATGGCGATTATTATTTTCGGTTCCGGCTCGCTCGGACTATTGATGCTGCCGCTCATGGTATTCCACCAGGTGCAGCTGATGATGTGCACCTGGCTCGCAACCCGCTACAGCCGCACCCTGGGGCTTACCTCCTCATAATTAGGGGGCACCCACGGCGTGGGATTCCACCATGTGAGAGGCTGCCTGCGCACCGTATGTTCGGAGCCGAAATATGGTGCTGTTCTTCGCCCTGAGCTAGAAAATTCGGGGACTAGTCGTGCATTTTGAAGAGAATACAGGCAGAATAGGTATAAGCTTGAGTTAGGTTACACGCGCAAGCGCAGATAACAGACACACCGTCACAGTGAAGTGATAGAACTTCGAGGCATACCTTGTCAGTGAGTGACAACGCTATGGGACGCTACTCTGGCGCCGATGCATGGATAGAGCAATACTTCCACAACAGCCCGGACACCGACCGCGAAGGCTACACCTCAGCGCAATTGGAGGCGCTAGCCCGCACGCATCGTGAGCTGGCGCAGACACGCGCACCCGGCACCCCCCTGATTGAGGTGCACGATACCGAACATTCCACCATGGTGCTCATCGTAAAGTGACGACATGCCGCACCTGGTAAGCTCCATCACCGCCTATGTTTCCTCTGAGTTCGGCGGTATCGAGTCGATCTTCCACCCCTCTTCGTGGTTGAGCGCGGCCCCGACGGTAATCTGCTGGTTGTGCGCGGCACCGGAGTTGATAAGCCCGTGGCCAGCGGTGACACCGCCACCTTGGGAATCCCCGCCCTGAAACTCTCAGAAGATGCCCCGCCCGGTTCAAGTGTGGCCGTTGAGTCGTGGATTGCGTTACGGCTGACCAGGCACCTGAGCGCCGAACGGGTTCAGGCGCTGCGTGAGGGCGTGACGAAAACCCTCTCCGACGTGCACGCTGCTGCCCGCGATAACGAGAAAATGGTCCTGCAGGTCAATAACATCATCACCTCCATGGATGCCCTGCGCGGGGTAACCCTTGGTGACGGGCAGGAATCGTTCAACGCCCACCCCGGCGGGAACGAGCCAGCCGCGAGGGTTATTGCCTGCCAGGAGTTCCTGCGCTGGCTGACCCGCGGGAATTTCCTGTTCCTCGGCGTGAAAGAGCGCGTGCTCACCTCGGGCGCTGCAGGGTTTGAGCTTGTTGACAAGCCCGGCAGTGCCTTGGGTATTCTGCGCTCCACCGAGGGTAAGCACAGTATCGCCCTCTCCGGGAAGGCGCTGGACCGTGCTCTTATGCCCCGCCCGCTGTACGTGACGAAAGCGAACACCCGCTCCACAGTGGGGCGCACCGACTACCTCGACTATGTGGGGGTGCGCCGTTTCGATGCCACCGGCCGGGTGGTGGGCGAGTACGTCATCCTGGGGCTGTTCTCCCGGCAGGCGTACTCACTGCCGGCTGTTGAGACGCCGCTGATTCGTGAGCGGATCGCCATGGTTCGCCGTCGTCTAGGGTTCCACCCCGGCTCCCACTCCGATAAGGCGCTGATTGGCGCTATTGAAGACTACCCGCGCCTTGAGCTGATTCAGGCGTCGGTGGATTTCCTCACCGAAACTTTCAAAGGGATTATGGGGCTGGAAGAGCGCCGTAAAAACCCGGTTGTTTTTACGTGGACCGGTTTGACCGGTTCATTACCGCGGTCGTGTACCTTCCGCGTGATCGGTTCAACACCACCGTGCTTTAACCGCATCGAGCAGGGTATTCCGTGAGGAGTTTGACCTGCAGGCCATCGACTACCAGATTTACCTCTCGTCGTCGTCGCTGGCCCGTATATTTTTCCGTATCCGGCTCACCGACCCCACGGTTGTACCGGAAACGGATATTAGCGCTCTCGAAAAGCGGCTGCAGACGGCCACCGCTCCTGGGCGGAAGCCACCGCCGCCGCACTTGAGACGCTCAAACCCGGCATTGAGGGCCGCCGCCTGGCCGCCGCCTGGGCGGAAGCCGCACCCATGGCCCTACCGTGCCGAATACGAAGTAGAAAAATGCAATTGAGGATATCGTGACTTTTGAATCTCTAATGGCTGAGACCACTAAGCCCGCCGCTATCAAAGTTGAAAAACGGCGCAGGCAACGTCACCCGCCTGAAGACCCTACCTGACCGGTCCCACACCCTCACCGAGCTTCTGCCCGTCATGCAGAACGATGGGCCCTGATCGTCGCCGATCAGAACCCCTCCGAACTCACCAGGGAAGACGGTTCACGCGTCTACCTGTACGACTTTCGGTGTGGAATTCCCCGAGGGCGTGGACCCCGAGGAAGTCGCCTCGCTCTACGAGGACGCGCTGAACGCCTACCTGCTGGGCCAGCGCGAATCTGACACGCTCGATAGGCTGATCCTGGTGGAGGGCCTCACCTGGCAGGAGGCGAGCCTATTCCGCGCCTTTAACCACTACCTGATTCAGCTGGGCCTGGGGTACACCCCCTCGTTCATGTCGAACACCCTGCTGGCGAACCCCGCCGTCACCCTGCTGCTGGTGGACTTCTTCCACACCAGCTTTAACCCGAAGAACGGGCTCACCGACGAGGCCCGTGAGGCTAAGCGCGCCGAGCTGATTGAGCGCCTGCGTGAAGAGCTCAATAAGATCCCCACCTTGGACGCCGACCGCTACCTGCGGTCACTGACCCGCGTGATCCGCGCCGTGCTGCGCACCAACGCGTACCTTAACCGTGAATCCTTGGCGTTTGAAGGTCGCCTCCGAGGAACTCATTTTCGCGCCCCTGCCGCACCCCAAGTACGAGATTTTCGTGTACTCCCCGCGCGTGGAGGGCGTGCACCTGCGCTTCGGCGACGTGGCCCGCGGCGGCCTGCGCTGGTCGGATCGCCGCGACGACTTCCGCACCGAGGTGCTGGGCCTGGTCAAGGCGCAGATGGTGAAGAACGCCGTGATTATTCCCACCGGCGCCAAGGGTGGTTTCTACCCCAAGCAGCTGCCGGATCCGGCCGTGGACCGTGACGCCTGGATCACTGAGGGCCGCGAATCCTACAAGGTGTTCATCCGCTCCCCTGCTGGATGTGACCGACAACCTCAAGGTGTCTGCTGACGGCACCGAGACCGTGGTACGCCCCGAAGGTATCGTGGCCCGCGACGGGGACGACTACTACCTGGTGGTCGCTGCCGATAAGGGAACCGCCGCATTCTCCGATACCGCGAACGCGATCAGCGCCGAGTACGGGTTCTGGCTGGGCGATGCGTTCGCATCCGGCGGCTCGGTCGGGTACGACCACAAGGCGATGGGCATTACCGCCCGCGGTGCGTGGGAGTCCGTCAAGCGCCACTTTGCGGAGCTGGGCCATGACTGCCAGGCGGAGGAATTCACCGCCGTCGGTATTGGTGATATGTCTGGTGACGTGTTCGGCAACGGCATGATGCTTTCGCAGAAGACCCGCCTGGTTGCTGCCTTCGATCACCGCGACATTTTCCTAGACCCGAACCCGGATGCGGCGATTTCGTTTGAAGAGCGTGGCGCCCTGTACAACCCTGCCGCGCTCCTCATGGCAGGGACTACAACCGTGAGCTGATTTCCGCTGGCGGCGGCGTGTACTCGCGCAGCGCCAAGTCGATTGAGATCACCCCGCAGGTTCGTGAAGCCCTGGGCCTGGGCGAGGACGTGACCGAACTGGCGCCCCGCAGCTGCTCGCGGCGGTTCTGAAGGCACCGGTTGACCTGCTCTCAACGGCGGTATCGGCACTCTACGTGAAGGCATCCACCGAGGACAACCTGCAGGGTGGGCGATAAAGCCAACGACGCTTTGCGTGTGAACGGTAACGAGCTGCGCGCCAAGATCGTGGGTGAGGGCGGTAACCTGGGCTTCACCCAGCTGGGCCGTGTGGAGGCCGCCGAGAACGGCGTCATTATTAACCGACGCGATCGACAACTCCGCCGGTGTGGAGACCTCCGACCGCGAGGTGAACATTAAGATCCTGGTGGATCGCCTGGTGACCGGCGGTGAGCTTGCCGCTGAAGAGCGCGCCGACTTCATTGAGTCCCTGCGGGACGAGGTGGGCGCTAAGGTGCTTGAAACCAATATTGAGCAGAACGTGCTGCTGCAGGGTGAGTTCCACGAGACGTTCCTGGGCATTAACGTGTACAGCGCCTGATGCGCCACCTGGAGGCGAACGCAGGGGCTGAACCGCAAGGTCGAATTCCTGCCCACGGACAAGCAGTTGCAGGCGCGTTTTGAGGCGACTCGGGCCTGACCCGCCCCTGAGCTGTCGGTGCTGGCCGCCTACGTGAAGATTTCACCTCACGCACGCCCTGGAGCAAAACCGATTTCGCGGACGACCCCTACCTGAGCGGGGTACTGCACGAGTACTTCCCGGCAGCCCTGGTGCAGCGTTTCGGCGAGTACCTGGAATCACACCCGCTGCGTAAGGAGATTATCTGCACCCGCGTCGCCAACGAGATGGTGAACCTGGGCGGTATTACCTTCGCCTACCGTGTGACGGAAGAAACCAATGTTGGTGTGGACGCTGTGGCGCGTGCCTTTATTGTGGCTCGCGAACTGTTCGAGCTTGGCAAGGCTGCCGCGCTGCACCGTGCACTGCCGGCCACCACCGCCCTGGAGGCATGGTACACGGTGCTGCGTGATAACCAGCGTGTGCTGGACCGCGTGGTGCGCTGGCTGATTGCTGAGCGCGGCGTGGTTGCCGGCATCAGCATCGGCCAGATGCTGCAGAACTTCGGTGAGGTTGTCTCCCTGCGCCACAACCTGCCCGAATACCTCTCGAAGCTTCCGTGAGCGGGTGCGCGCTAAGCGTGTACTCGGTGAAGAGTGGGGCCTGCCGGAGGATCTTATCGTCATCTGGATTCGCGGGTTCGAAGGTTACGCCCTCATGGACGTTATCCGTTCCGCACGGGACAACAGCCTGGGTGCAACCGAGCTGGCGCCGATCTATTTCGCATCCTACGACCGGTTCAAGGTGGATCAGCTGCTGGGCCTGATCAGCGAGCTGCCGCGTAATGACCGCTGGGAGACCCTGGCACGGCAGGCGATGCGCGGCAGCCTGTACGAGACCGCCGCCGAGCTGGCGATCTCTGTGGCGTCTGAGAACGGCAAGCATGAGACGCACACCCCCGCCGGGGCGCAGCTGGCGCTTCAGGAATGGGTTGAGAACCACCCGACCCGTGTGGGCAATATTGACCGTGTTCTCGCCGAAATCCGTGAGGCTGAACCGGCACCAGCCGGGCACCCGCGTCTGGCCGTGATTTCGGTGGCTCTGCGCACGCTCTCTAGCGCATCCTAGGGGCGTTACCGCCAGATAAGGCTGAAAAGGCCCGGTGCTCCCACTCGACAGAGCGGGGTGCCGGGCCTTTCGCTGTGCTCCGCGCCCAGTTCAAGGAGACACCCATCCGGTTTGAAAGTGCACTGCGGGCCGGGAAGGCACCCCGCGCCCGCCTCCGGGTGGTGCAGGCCATAAAAATGTGGTTTTTAGTGTGAAACCCCACACATAGTGAGGGATTTATTGGTAATCTTAATTTGACGTACCACGGGGGTATGGGGGCATTATTAAACGTCTGGAGATTGTTGCCGCAGGCAGTTAGCACGGTGTTTTACACAATACGTCAAACAAACGTGACGCGAATAATATTTCATTTTATTCGCCGTTAAGTAGAGATTTATATACACCACGCCGAAGGAAAAATACTCTAGAAATCAAGGTAAAACCCGCAATTACGCGGAAATAACCCCGACGATAAACGCGCGCATTTATACCGGTTAATGAATACCATCCCGGTGTGCGCTAATATCATGTACAGACTGAAAGTTAACGATGCCCATACCTTGAGGACAACATGATGGAAAGGCCCGCCCACAGCTGGCTTAGACGCAGATAAAACAATATTTAGGCGAGACAAGCACCAGCCGCCAACACTACACACATTGCACGGTGCACCCGCACGGGTGTGGAAGGTCTCGCTCACAATCACCGTAGACTAGTACTATAACCAGCTACACCCAACCACTACCCCAACCACAAAGGCATATTCCCTTGGCACCCACCGACGCACAAGAGGACGCCACGCGTAAAAAACTGCGTCTTCTTTACAACTTTTTACTCTACGTATCGCCCGTCGCCCTGCTGATGGTCGTCTTCCCGGTTGTCACACCAGAGCTGGGCAGGTACCGTCTCGGCGACGTACCCTCGTACACGTTATTCTTGCAGCATCCATTACCGTGCCCTCGGCTCAGCCAGGCCGCCTGTATGCCCATCTACCGCGCCATCGAACTAGAGCACAAGCGGGTCGCAAAAACCGTCAAGAACTCACCGAAAGACTTGAGACGGAACTCAAGGAAGGTACCGTCGAAAAGTTCGCCAGCTCAAAGCCCTCCTCAAAACCCCCGCATACCAGCGCGTGAGCGACGTAACCGCGTTCGCCCGCAACTGGCCATACATTTACCTGACCACCCTGCCCTCATTATCCTCTTTGCGCTGCCGCTGATCTTCATCATGCACTGGAGCGCATCCGCTGTTGCCTCCTACCTCATACTCAGCGTGTTTAACCTCGCCTTGCGCAGCTGATCAGTGCTGCCGAGCCTGGCTAAAAACCAGGTGGACTGGTTCTTCGCCTGGCTCGGGTACGCGCGGCGCTGCTGTTCTTCCCCATCTTCTGGTTCCTGCCGCCCACCGCAGGCATTATTGTGCTGCTGCTGTGCCTGCGCAAGAACATTCGCCAGCTCAGCATTCAGCCGCACCCCATTATTCGCGTGGCTCCAGGATGCGCTGCGCGGGTTCCTCACCGGCTCGGTGCTGTGGGCCGATAAGTACGTAGCTGTCTCGTCGCCGCCCACGGGCGAGATTAACGTGGTCGCCATCTACATCAGCCTCATCCCGTGCGTAGCTGGCTACAACTACTTCTTCGTGGCCGAAGCAGACCGGGTGAACCCTCGTCATTAAGAAACTGTGGAGCACCTTCGAGAAACCCTTCGCCCAGGTCACCAACACCGCCAAAGAAGCAACCCACGTGTCGAACTACGCGATGGTTCGCAGCCTCACGGTCGCCATTTTCGCCTCGGTCATTACCGGGCTGATCATGCTCGTCGCCATCCCGCACGTGTTCCCGTAGGGTTCGCCGGCATTATTGCCGCCGGGCTGTTCTTGGTGGTTACCCTGCAACCACCAGATCGAATTCATGGGCCTGTACCGTATCTCTCAGCTTTATCGGTGTGGCGCACCTGGTGCTGGTATGCATCATCTTCGCCATTATGCCCAACGAGGGCGGCTACTTCCCCTTATCCTGGGGAGGCCATACTCGCCATTATCGCCTACACCTTCTACCGCCGCGCGTGGGCTTCGCCGAGCATTCTCTCTTCTGGCGTCGCGCGCTCGCCTGGTAGCTTTCCCACTAGGAACACCACATGCGAAACGTCTATGAACCTCTGCGCCGCCCAGCACCGGTGCCGCGCACCCCAGACCCCGACTACCCGGATGTCGATGTCGCTATCGTCATGGAGTCCACCTACCCGTACCTTAAGGGTGGAGTGTCGTCGGTGGTGCACGACATTGTCTCGGAGAACCCGGATCTGACGTTCGGGATTATTCACATCGCCTGGGACTCAAACTCCCCAAGAAGACCTCTACGGCGTGCCGGAGAACGTTAAATGGGTGCGTGTGATCACCTGAGCATGGAGGAGTCAGGAAGAGTTCGCCCACGACTGCGACCCCACGCACCTGCGCGCAGAACGCGCGGCAGCGGAAAAAGCTGGTGCGGCGCATCCTTGAGGCGTTCTCCGCGCTGGTGAAGGGGGACATGAACCCGCTGTGGGACCTGTACGATGAGGGGATTAACCCGCGCACCCGCTCCTTCCCGCTGTTCTCGGTGGTGGGCAGCCGCGAATTCATGGAGGCGATGGGCACCTGGGGTTCCTCTCCGAGATTCCGCTGACCGAACTGTTCTGGAAAGTCCGCGATTTCACGTCTTTGCTGTACGCCCTGCTGCGCCAGAACATGCCGTACGCCCTGCGTGTACCACGCGCACACCACCGGGTACGCTTCGCTCATTGCGGCTCAGCGCTGCGCGTGACTACGGGTCGAAGTTCTCGCTGACCGAACACAACCTGTATGTGCGCGACACGGCGAATACGAAGCTTGAACGCCCAATGGATAAGCCGGTCACGGCCGACTATAAGCTGTTCGCGGAACGCCCGGTCACCTTCGACGAGCGAGTCTGGGTCACCCTGGTTCGTTGAGATGGGCAGGGTTCTGCTACCCGAGCGCCGACACGATCACCTACCTGTACCCCAAGGCCCTGGAAGAGGCGCGCGGTTTGGGTGCGCCCATCGACCAGCTGAACCCCGGCGATCGTGAAGATCACGCGATTATTCTGCCCAACGGTATGTTGATTGAGAGCGTGCACGCGGCCCTGAAGCCTGCATGGCTGCGCGCATGAAAAATCTTTTGAGGATGCCCGCAACCACGTGTGGCGGTTCGTGTTCGTCGCGCGTGGTGCCGATTGACGGCTCTGGCGGATCTGATTCGCACCCTGGCGCAGATGCGTGATGCTGGCATCATGAACTTTCACCTGGACGTGCTGGGTCCCACCGACCACCGCATCGACTACTACCAGCAGTGCCTGAACCTGATTGAAGACTTGGGGATGGGCCAGTTCATCACATTCCACGGGACGGTGAAGGTGCGCCAGATGCTGGCGAACTACGACCTGCTGCTAATGCCTAGCTATAATGAGGGGCAACCCGTCGTGGCGCTGGAAGCGATGGCTGCGTCCATACCGCTGGTGAGTACCGATGTGGGCGGCATGTCGCAGCTGATCGACGATATTTTGGACGCCTCCGACGGGAAAGAAATTGGTAACTGTGGCATCTTAACTGTTCCGGGGATGTGACCGAGTTTTGCCCGCGCCTTGCGCATCATTATGGAAACCCCTGGGCTGTATGAGCAGTATAGCCGTAACGCGTATGCGCGCGTGGAGAAGTTTTTCCAGTTGAGCCTGGTGATGGAGCATTACAACCGCATCTACCGTAAGCTTGGTGGGCTGCCCGCACGACCGTCAAAATATACTGAGGAATGATTAATAATACAGCTCTGCGGGCTGGTGTGCCCTGGCCGTTTTGGTGCGTGGATACGCTACGGTGGGGACCCGATCACCCGGAAACAGCTAGAGTTTGCTAGCAGAACTATTCGCTAGTTATTCTGCAGCCCTGGGAGCAGGACGCGCACTGTACCTGAAAAAGAATGCTCCGAATATGGTGGTACTGGCCTATAAATGCCTCTCTCCACCTGCTCCTACGAGCCGAGGGCCCATCTACCTCCGGGGTCTCCTCGGGATACGGCGCAGCAGGCGCTGCAAAACGGCAAAGACCTGTACGCCCGCCGTACGGACGGCTCGCTCATTGAGTGGCGCGGCTACCCCAGCACTACCAGATGGCGGTATGGGACCCGACCACCGCTGGTACTGGATGGACTCGGTCGTCAAAGAACTGCGTGACTCGCCATTTGACGGGGTGATAGGGCGATAACGATATTGAGAGCGACTACTACGGGCTGAACCCGCCTATCCGCAACGTCGACTCCATGGCGACCGTACGCGCGGGCCTAGACCACCTGATCGAGCATGCGGGGCGCCGAGCTGAACAAGGCCGGTAAGATTCTGCTGCCACATTGCCGAGGCGCGCCTGCGGTGGGGTAAATGGGAGGCGCACAGCCCTACGGCGGCGGTTTTGAGGAAGTCTGGCTGGCTGGGGCGCCCAAGAACTTTCTGGACTCACCCACGCCATGCTGCAAAGCCGCACATTAGCCGCGGCGCCCAGGGCAGGTGCGCCCAGCCTACGACGAGGGCTTCAGCGCGCCGATCGGACAGCGCCGAAAGTGACGATCCTGCGCACCCCTCCGGCGGGCCGAAAGCACCGGTGACGGGCACGGACGAGAACCCGCTGTACGGGCTGGCGGGGTTCTGATTTTCGGCGGCGGGCGGTTCACGGGCATTGCCGCCACCGAGCATCGATAGCTACAACGGGACCCCTCGTTCTCCCCAGAAATGTCGTACGATCTGGGCACCCTCGCCGAGGCGGTGAAAAGCGACGGGCGGTGCATGCGCGGGCGTTTACACACGGCTGGGCGGCTATTAACCTGGGCACCACCTCCCGCATGGTGCGTGTGCCCAGCGGGCTCAAAGACGCCGCCGGCAATACCCTGCCCAGCACGCTGACGCTCAGGCGCACCGCGGGGTTCTCTACCGCAAGTAGGGTTATGCGCGGGCGCTGCCCGACGGAATATGCTGCACTCAGCGGGGTAGCTGGGCCGCCGGGCACGCCCGGTCATTGAGGGCTTCCAGGCGGGTGCTGCGGTTAGGGCAGGTTAAGAAACGGGTCGTTTTTGCGGTGCGCATCGGTAGGCTGTTCAGTGAGTACCGGTTTGAGCGATTAAGGAGCGAACACATGAATATCCTACTTTTGGACGGCGGCAAAGCATTCGGGCCACTCGGCGGCCGCCTGAACCACACCCTCGCATCAGACCGCCTGCAGCCCTGCAGGCTCAGGGCACCACACGCGTGAAACCGTCACTGATGAGGGGTACGACCTGCCGCAGGAGGTAGATAAGTTCCTGTGGATGGATGCGGTGATCCGGCAGATGCCCGCTGGTGGATGGGCCCGCCGTGACCGTCAAAAATACATGGACGAGTGTTCACCGCTGGCGCGGTGATGCTGTTCGCCAATGATGGCCGCAGCAGCGCCAGCCCTCACCGAGGGTACGGCACCGGCGGCCTGCTCACAGGCCGTCAGCATATGCTCTCACTCACCTGGAACGCACCCCTGAGGCGTTCACCCGCGCCGGTGATTTTTCGGCGGTGCGGGCGGATGCCGTCATACCCGCCGTTCCATGAGGCTAACGAGTTCATCGGCACCCGCAGCTGCCCACCTTCATCTGTAATGACGTCATAAAAACCCGCAGGTTGAACAGTATATTGTGAACTATATAGCCCACCTGGAGAAGGTGTTCGGCCCGGCCTAGTGGTGCGGCCGAAAGACTGCGGGCGCCGCCAGTATTCCTGTAGCCCGGCGAGAATCGCGTATTCAGCGGGTCAACCTCGAGATAATGGAACGGTCACAGTTTTCGACCGTAGAGGACATGCCATGGACGCCGCACAGTTCGGTGAGTACCTTCACCCGATAGGGTTTAGCTTCCACCCGGTGCGACCTTACCGCACTGGAAAACCCTGCTCACCCGGGCACATGGCGGCATTGCCATTTCAGACCCCTGAGCACCGTCCTGGGCGAGCCCGTGCCGATTGATAGCGGCAGCATCTTCCGTAAACTCGTTGTACAGCGTCGCGGCGGCTACTGCTACGAACTGAACCTGCTGCTGCTTGATGCACTCACCCCTGCTCGGGTTTGAGGCCCGCCCGCTCACCGGCAGCGTCATCCCCACAACCGGCTGAGGAGGCTGGGCGCGCACCCACATGCTGCTTCAGGTGACGCTTCAAGGGCAGCCGTGGCTGGTGGATGCGGGGTTCGGCGGCTGGCCTCAACCGCCCCGCTGCTGCCTGAGAGCGAAAAAGACGCAGCTAACTCCCGCATCGGGCAGTACCGCCTCAAAAACCGCACCGGGACGGCCTGGTTTTTATGCGCTGTCACCGATGCCAGCAGCAGCTGCTGTACACCTTGACCGCCAGCCGCAGCGCCGCATTGACCTTCAGGTGGGTAACTGGTCTGTGTCCACTCACCCGCACTCGCCGTTCCGCACCCGCCTCGGCGGCCCGCGCCGTCCCTGACGGCAGCCGCCACACGCTGCTGGGAATACCCGCTATACCCTCACACCACCCGGACGGTTCCCGCAGGTGCGCACCATCACCGATGCCGCTTCGCTGCTGGATGTTCTGCGCTCATGTTTTTACCGTGAGCCTGCTGCAAACGGACGGGCTGTCCCGGCGCTTCCAGCAGTTTTTGAGACACCCACAGCGATGGTGACGCCGGTACACAGAGCGTTAGGAGAAGGGCAGATACAAGAGCCGCATGTTTGATTTTTTCGTGAAAAACCGGTTGAGTCCGCAGGAATTAGCGGCTTTTATTGCCGTCACCCTAGGCTGCCCGGCGGAGAACGTGTTGGCGGTCACCTCCAGCGAGCTGCAAGACATCCCGCCGGTGGAGCTCAACGCCCTGCGCTGTCTGTGCCTGTACTGGCATGTAACGGGAGACGCGGCGCTGCTGGTGAGCCTTTACCGGGTGGAGGCAAACCCAGAAGAGATCCAGGAGAAAGTGGTCGCCGCATCACGGGCCGCAGGGATTGTAAAGCTACGTGCCGAACGATAACTTTAACGGGTACCTGCTATGCGGTGAGGCAGAACCCGTGCAGGTTTACGAGGACGAGGCGGCATCATCCGATGAGGGCCTGCACCATATTTTCCGCAAGGTGAAGGCGTGAGTGTCTGCTGGTGCAACCGTGCCAGCCTACCGACAGGAAACAGCGGCGTACCCAGATCTTCCTGCTCCCGCCGCCAGATAACTGCATTCCTGCCCCGAAGGTGACCCTCATGAACACCAGCAGGCACACTGAACTCACGGTCAAAACCGCCCGAATACACGCCGTTTGAAAGCCTCTGGCGCAGAATAATATTGACGCGACCACCGTGGGTACGCACCGTCACCGCGCAAACTCCCCAGTGCACTATTGCCCAGCAGCCCCGGACAGCCTGATGCGCGCCCGCCGCCGCCTTCTGTGACGGCCACACGGAAATCGTTGAGTTCTTCCTGCCCTAACCTCCCGCGACACCCACTGGCACGACGATAGTAGCTTGCGTATCCCTGCCCGTCACGGGTGCCTCAAGTGCCCTGCAGCAGCGCGCAGGTAGTCATCCTCAATATCCACCAGCTGCCGACCGAGCATGCTATCGAGCGGCCACGAATCAACCACCATCCGGCTCATGAGGGCGTGTGAGCCTGCGGCGGTGCGGTGCGTGTCGCAGGTGGGAGGCCATGCTGGCCGCTGCTCCTGCATAAATATCAGCTGGTCCCGGCTCGTATAGTCGCGGATGCCGCCCGCGTCTAAGATGCCGTCAATAAGGGTCTCATGGCGTTCACGATTCTGCCCGTGAGCGTTTCCCGCCCCATAGTTGATCCTGCTGCGCGCAGCGATACCCCAGAGAACGTTGCGGCGTCAAAAGAGCAGCCCTAAGCCGTCTTTTGACGCCGGCAGCACTTTATGTCGCTACTCGCCGGTGTGCCGCCGAGTGCGCAGGGCCGCAAACCTACCGTGCGGGGTATGGGGTCTTCACCACCAGGGCGTTCCAGCACGCGCACCACCTGGCAGGAGTAACTGAACTCGTGCGTACCAGACGTGCAGGATGGCTGAGTCATCGGTGACGACGGTGGCAAGCGTATCCACCACACCCGCGTTACGGGAACCCACGAAATCGGTGGAGACGGCCTCACGCAGAATCGGAGTAACCGATCTGGCGGGCGAAGCTCACCCTGAGGGCAACCCGGCGGAAAGACCCGTTCAGCTCATCCTCAGACCCGGCGGGTTTAGCCAGCTTCACGTTCAGAATAGCCATCGAAACATCCGGGGTGGGAACGCGAATAGCGTCACCGGTCAGCTGCCCTCCAACTGGGGGAGTGCCTTAGAAACAGCACGTGCCGCACCGGTTTCGGTAATCACCATGTTCAGCACCGCCGAACGGCCGCGACGATCACCCTTGTGGAGTTATCGATCAGGTTCTGATCATTCGTGAAAAGTGCACGGTCTCCACGTGACCGCGTTCCACACTCGTACACGTCATCAAGAACCTTCAGCGCAGGGGTAATCGCGTTGGTCGTGCAGGATGCCGCCGAAAGAATCTTATCGTCGTCGGTACATGACGTTATCGTCACGCCAAAGACAATATTCTTTCATATCGCCCTTACCGGGGCAGTCAGCAGAACGCGGGAACACCGGCGCTCAAGGTGCTGGGTCAGCCCCCGGAACATCGCGCCAGCGGCCGGTGTTATCGGACCAGACGCATCCTCAATACCGTACTCGGTGTAATCCACAGTGGTCGATCTGACGAGTAGATGAAACGAACCGGAAGACCGTTAGCAATAATGGTATCGTTCTCGGTATCTCCACTCATCGTGCCCTTGAACGGGCTGCGTGCACCGAATCGCGTGCCAGCAAAGATGCACGCTTCTCAAGGTCGTTCTCGGTGTTCTTACGCACTACCACCGCACGCAGACGCAGGTTTGCACCCAGCGATGAGGAACGCTCCAGCAGAATACGCGCCAACAGGCGGCCAATGCGTCCGAAACCGTAGAGCACCACATCCTGCTGTTTAACGGTCTCGCCCTTCGTTACCAACCGATGCGCCAAACCTGCTCAGGCAGCTAGAGAAGTCGGGGAACCCGCATCAACATGCCGACGGTGCAGGGGACGCAATATTAATGAGCAGGGGCCAAGGTCAAGGTCGGCCAGGCCCGGACCAGCCTGGCGTGCGCGGATTCAGGGCGCGCCGTCGATTCGCGGCACCATCATGCAAACGCAGCATCTGAATTACGGATTTATTGACCAGGCTGCGGCCGTGAATATTCAGCACCACGCCGTTCTCACGGTTGCTTACCGATGAGGGGGATTAGCCTCAGCCTCGGTCTCTGCGGGCAATCCACCGTGCGTGAGTGTTTTCGGGAGTCGACTCTTGACCTTCTTCCCTAGGTGGACATCGTCGTCAGTAATATACTCGCCGCACCCCGGGATGCCAGGGGCGGTTCGTGCCGGCTCTGTGCTGACCGCTTCACCTCAAGTCTAACGGGTACTTGGTTTTGTGCGCTCAGAACTGCCTGGGAATATGCGCATGTCACGCCCATTTGTGATACGAGCGCAACAACCCAAACAACCCTCGCAAAGGAGGAAGAAGCCACGGCAAAACCCACAAAAGACAGGTAAGAAGGTGGTGTGTGCACGACGACGCAGGCCCGCCCGCAGGTAGAATTGAAAACATGCTAACAGTGATCGGTGAAGTCCCTCGTAGATGTCGTCCACAAAACAAGGCGAACGAAACCACGCCTACCCTGGCGGGTCCCCTGATGAACGTGGCGGTCGGGTGAGCTGTCGTGTCACCACCACCCAGTTCGTGGGGCACTACGGCCGCCGACGGCTACGGCCGCGCCATCAGCGAGCACCTGGAGGCCTCCGTGTGAACGTGCCATTTTGCACTGCTGCAGCGCACCTCCACCGCACAAGCCCACATTGGCAGGACGTGTGCCGCAGAATCACGAGTCTCAATATTGACTGGTCGTTGGATGCGCTGCTGACGAACTGGTGGAACTGCCCGCACCTCCCAGGCGCTGCACACCGGATCCATTGCGTGCGATGCTCGAACCCGGTGCACATGTGGTCGCTAACGCACTCACCGCCGCCCGTGAGCGCGCTCATTAGCTACTGACCCGAACTGCCGCCCCAGTATTGTCAGCGACCGCGCTGCCGCACAGGAGTGGGCTGAACGGTTTGTGGGCTCGCCTCTGTGGTGAAGGCCAGCGATGAAGACCCACGTGGCTGCACCCCTCGACCGTTCCCTTTGCAGGAGACGGTACGCGCGCCTGCGGCGCCGTGCAATGAACCAGGTGCTGTGACCCGCGGCGAGAGGGCCAATCGCCCATAACGGCGCCTACCCTGAGGGTACTGAGGCGCATACCGTGCAGGAGTCGATACTCGTGGGCGCGGGCGATTCCGCGGCGGCGCTCATCTGCGGCCCACTGATCGCGGTATCGTTGGCGTGCAGCGCGCGCGAAGGTGGCGGCGCTTGAGCGCGAAAGAGATTGAGCTGCTGCGTTTCTCGGCGACCGCAGCCGGTGATACAGTTTCCTGCCCGGCGAACCCGCCAAAACCGCCACGAACTGCTTGCCGTACTCAACAATGAATGATCCCCGTTATAGCGGGCTAAAACCTCATTCCGGATACAGAATATAAGGAGAGCCATGCCCGACTACACCACCAGCCACGCACCCTGCGCCCCCGACCCCATGAGGGTCACGAAACTGCCCGGAATTTACGCTCACCCACCGACATTACTACGTGCGGCACGGCACCGAGCAACAATGCTGTCGGCGCTGTCCCGCGCGCCCGGCGGGCAGACACTCTCCGCAGCTGTCGTGGAGCGCTTCCGCGACACTCAGTCGTTCGTCATCACCCAGCTACTGACCCGGACGCCCCACCAGCTGTTGGCCTCTTGAGAGTGGCGCTGAGCTCGCACTGGGTACGGTGCGCCTCACCCACCGCAATGACGCCGGTGTTCCGGGTTTTTGGGTGCGGCACCTCGGCGGGGTACGGGCTGCACTAGTACATTTTTCTGCGTGACCGCCGTGGACGTAACACCTGAACTTGAGGTAGACGAGAACACCTCACCCGCCGTCGTGAACTTTAAACTCTTCTTTACGGCATTGCGCGCGCCTTTTGACTGTCACCTACTGCAGAAAGCTAGCGTTACCGCACGGCTGATGAGACTGATCGCCAGTGACCGACGGCACACTCACTGGGACTTGATTTCCGCTTCGCACGCACGCCCTTCCAGGCTGCGCGGGCGGCGGGCATCCAGATCGTGTTTCCGTGACCGGGCGCGCGCGCCGCTGGCCTGCACACCCAGTGGGGAGCAAACCGATTTCGACTCCCAGCGCCATCACTGCTCGAATGGGGCGGCCATCTATCACCTGGGGGCTGACAGTGGAAGCTGTGAACGGGCCCGGCGCACGCTGTTATCCGCAGCGCCCACGAGCTGCTGGGTGCAGGCCGGTTTTTCCCAACGCCACATATACCATCGCCAGAACCCGTCAGATACCGTCTACGTTCAGGGCCCGTAAGGCGAGGGTGGGGAAGTGCTTGAGCGCGCGTGGTGGGCAGCATTCGCTGGGCGCGCTAGACGGGGTTTGCGGGGAGCAGGTGATTAAATATTTGCGTGCACATGCCCGGCATGGACCCAGATATTCTGCAGGCGCGCGGCGGTGACCGATGGGCGAGCTGGTGTCGGTCACGCGCTGTGGGTGAGCCGCTGATTGAGATGGGCTCGAAAGACCGTGAAGCAGTGTACACTTCTCGCCCAGTTTGCTGCACGGCACGGTGCGATATGCGCACGAGGTGAGACACTCTCGGCGATATGCCGAACGACGCCGAGATGACTGTGCTGGGCGCAGCGAGTGCTGCGAGTGGCACCGGGCAGCCCGCACTGACGATTGAGCAGGTGGGAGCGCACCTGCCGCCCGGCGCTTTCAGAGACGCGGCGTGGCGCAGGTGATCGAGTGCACGTGGCTTCAAGAACACGAGGCGAGAGCTGAACGGCGTAGTCTTTCAGATATCGCGGCTGCAGCCGTGCGGTCTCGTCTAAATCCTCATTCTCCAATACGCCTCTCATCTAAAATAGATGAGAGGCGTATACCTAGATGATGCGATCGTGTAGCGCTGAAGGTTTCTGCAGAATCCCTAAAGCCTGGTATTTCATGGGAAATTCATGGCCCTAGGTCCAAGTCCCTCATCTACCTCTTGTATCTCTCATCAAAATATTTCTTTTGGATGAGGGAGCAAATTCTTTTAGATGAGGGCGGCACTTTAGATGAGAACCTGTTGAATGCACCGAGTCTGGGAAGACCTCGGCTGAACTTCGACGTTACAGCGGGTGACACCTACCGTCTTGAAGTGAAGAAGGCTCACGATGGCTACCTCAAGAGTTTAGACGACACCCCATGCAGTTTTCAAAGGTTCTACGGCGGAGGAACCATTATTTGTGGTGCTGAAAAGGAAAGCTTCAAACCAGTGGGCGTCTAAGTGACATCGCCTAGCGAAAACTACAGGAGTAGCCCTCTGCAACAACTTCGTTCCCCGAACACCTGCGTATTTCATCAATGAATATGGGGTCATGAGCATCCCCGTGATCGAGGTTCCGGCTCCAGCCTCCCCAACGCCCAGCCTGGGCATCGGCAGTGATTATTATGTACGCGTCGGAGATGGCGATCACCTGATGGATGAGGCATGAGACACTTTATACTTTTCAGTGAACGCCGCAACTATGATGTAGAACTGGCGGAATATACACGCCCCAGAATCTTGCATATGAACTGCAGACCCATATAGAGCATCTGCGCGTTTCCGCGGTAAGAATCACAAGCGCTATTGGAGAATGAGCAGTTCTTTTAAACGAAAAGCGCGTTATAGCGTTGGGGGACGGCGAAACCTGACGCTGGCGGGGCTCTACGCCTAGGGATTATCTCAACAGTTCTTCTCCCTCGCCTGGCAAGATTAATACGGTGTGGAATGATCCCAAGCAAAGTGCGTAACCTTGATAAGTTTGAGGCAGATGGACCCATTCCTTTTATGCCTCTTAAGAGACTCTTGTGTGGCTTGAACGGGAATTGCAGGCCTGCATGGGCAATTAGAAACAAGACTTTATCGATGGAGAGGGTAATACTGGCGGTTGTTTGTGGGAGATTATTACAATGCTCTGTCTCAGCCTTAATCCAAATACGTATACGCATGAGGCAGGTTCGTATTTCTTCCCACGAGGGTGCAGATTGTGAACCCTGGTACAGGGGTACAGATGATGACTTGCAGAAGCGCGGCACGTATTCCTGTGAATCCTGCTAAGCGGCTGGAGATCTGCAATTGTTCTCATGGGTGCCAGGTTAAGGTACTGCGATCGAGGGAGGCAGGTATTCCTACAAAGTGGAGGCGGTATGCGGCTGGTTTGAAGCTTCATCTGTTTTATCGATGATCCACGAAATTTACGGCTGTTTTGCCGTGATATTACGTGAGGAGAAGAGTATTCAGATATACAGCAGCAGGTTGCGGAGTCTGAGCCTGCACCAAAACCCGTGAAGATGCGCCTCCGACTGTTTTACGTGTGGCGTCACGCCCGCTGACCGTCGAGATCCAGGCTGGCAATTTCTGCCACGCGAGTATTCAACTTTGAATAAAGCCCAGGTACGGTGTTAATTTGAACAACTTACGCTCTCAATCTAGGCTCGAAGTGGGCAGGGCTGAAACACGGTAGCAGTAAAAGCGTAGCTGTGAGAATACTATCCTGGCTCATAGAAATAATTTTCTGTTATCGCTTATGCCAGAAAGCAGTTCTTTCTATATGAGGGTACGCTGGAGATTATGCGCATATTCCTACTAAGGTGCGCCAGGCCGCGTGGACGATCGGCGAGCAGCCGCGCATCCAACGCAAACTGACGTCTGACCGCGCAGGATGACAGGAACGTGCAGACATTACGACCGTACTCTCGCGGCGCATTGCTGGAGCAGGCTAAATCGGTGCGTACTTTCGATGCTTTTTTCGTGTGTTGCGGGTGCTCGGCATGTGTTGGATGTGGTTGTCGCCACCGGACCGCGGTACCTCTTACGGACGTCGGTCGCCTGCGCTAGCGAAAACTACTCAAGTTTGCGGCCGCATCCCAAAAGCGAATGGGCTGGTAACTAAGGGAGTGTGAAATATGCAGGTTAATATAGTAGACGACCGAGTACGGCTGTACTTACACTTATGACGAAAATGCCTCGGCGCACATAGCGTTATGCCAAGGCATTTTAAGGTCCTTAAAGGAAAATCTTTGGCTTGGTCCAGTGTCCCAGCCTGTCGTGGCCTTGTTTGCGAAGCAATGAGTTGATCGCCTGCAGCTCAAAGTTTAGCGATGAACGTCATCAGTGGAACATTAATCAGGTCGCTGCCGTACTCGAGTGCAATACCTGCGAACGACAGGGCCTGGTAACCCTGTGTGTAATCCAAGGTTTACAATCAGTGCCACAGCTGCGGTCGCCGGTTAATCTGGTTTGAGAAACGCACGCGGTTTTGCCCATAAATGGCACGCCGAGCATCCCGATCATGCCGCTGTAGAGCACGGCTGGCGCGCTCTCCAAGAACACCTGCTGGGACGGTGTCGCAACGCCGCGCCGAACGCCGGGGAAAAGCGGAGAGAGCGATTTCCAGAAAATCGGGGTACCCAGTGCGCCGCCGTCGAATACACTTTGTTGCCGCCATGACACCGATATTTCGGCGTAGGTGGTTTGTACCGAACCGTTGCCAAAACCGGCGACGGTGGCTCAAACCGTCTGGCTACGAGCGCGAATTCGAGGCACTCATCCAGGTTCTCGCCCGTCGCGAGCGCCACCGACCCCCACGTGCCCAATATTCTCGGCAACCAGCACCAGAATCACGGGGACATGTTTCAGCCCGGCAAGTCTTGCGGAACTCGCGGTTCTGAAATGTAGCAGTCCGATAATGCCCTGGTTACGCGACCCTTTCGATGGTCGAGAAGTCTAATACCCCTCGCCCCGCACAACCGCAGTCACATACCCGATGATCACGCTCCAATAGAATCGAGAGGCGGCCAACAATACCCTGAACAGCACCGAACCAGGATAATCGAGATAAGGGAACATGAGCGGTGATGGCGCCTCATGAAGTTTGCTTCGCGCTTCGGTGCCAGTTGAAGCCGATGAGCGCCAATATTCGCGCCGGTTACCATGGGCGGTGGCTGGAGCCACAACAAATAAGTAACGCGTAAACTGTTACACACGCCCATCAAAAGAGCGACAGACCTGCCATGACGATACTGCTGAGCGCACCGCCGGACCGTGCTGGTCTGTCGTCATGCCAGGGTGCGAGCAAACGCAAAGGAAGAGCCCAGATAAGTAAAGCGTGCCACGCCTGCGCGCGTGATTGGGCAGGAACAGCACGTGCCCAGACCCTGAGAAGAATAGCGTGGCTGCTGGCGGGAACCTGGTCAGCAAAGCGGTAATGAGAAGAATAGGCCGAACATCGCCACCATATGCTGGGCGCCGATGCCGGGATCGCCAGGCCAGGCGAGGCGTTCGCCTGGTGCCACGACCATACTTAGGTTTCCACGCTTCCGCCGTCGCCGTGCAGACGCCAGCCGAGCTGATTTCTGTGGGTGCTCATGGGATGCGATCTCCAGGAAGGTGAGGACAAAATTCCTGTGCAATTTAAGACTCGCTGAGCCTGGCGCAGCCAAAGGCTTTTCCGATGAAATAAACAGATTTCACCGCTTTATTCACGCCAAAGAGCCCATTTAGGCAGGGGAGAGGAAGGCGGAGAGCGACCGTCTGGCGGGCACTGGTGCAGCAGGTAGGAGGCAAGCTAATCCAAAATAATGTTGGGAGAAATAGCTGTTCGCTGCAGCGATGAGATAAACCCAATGGTGCGCCACTACTTTGTAGAGCACAAAAGCCCAAAATAGTAAAAGATCTGCAGTAGTAGGTTACCTCTAGGGATCACTAAACAAAATCCTCTAGAAAGTTAAACATACATCGAGCGTTGCACCATAAAGCGATATTATGCCGCGGGAGCTCTTGGTGTCTTTAAGCGTCGTACCGACGAAGATGCGCAAAAGCCGCCTCTATGGACAAATTTCAGCCGGAAGGTATATATTATACTGAGACATACACTTAAAGATTTGCAAAAAAGATCACAAATATTTATCTGATAATGGTGCAGGGTCTCCTCCTGATTTTCCGCACCAGATAAATCTCCTGAAGGGTAAACTGTCCCATAAAATATTATGTCCTGATTGGGGAAACTGGAAATGATCCAGCTGGGAGACCTTATGGAGCAATCAGTTCCTACGCGCCTGTACCGTACATAACCATTCCTCAAGGCCCAGTATGGTCAATATTTTGACGCAGGTTCTTTATATTCACTGATGCTGCAGCAGCATCGCGTGCTGGTTACAACACTGTATATTCGAACATTGGTATCTGGGAATGAAATCGTGTTCGGGCGGATAAGGCACCAGACGACGGCTTGCACCAGCAGGAAATCGCCCTTGGCTATCGGGAGGGAAGAAGATAAATCATACCGCAGTCCTCATTTCGGTCGTGCCGAGGGGCACATTAAAAATTGCAGTTTCTTTGTTAGCTGGAACTGATATCCCGCTTGCGGACAACATTGCGATGGCGACCAGCACCGCCCATTGTGGCAATGATACTGTTTGCGTAGCCCATAAGACTGGTCTAGCCATACCAATCCGTCAGTTACGCACCCAGAAGGCAAACTTAAACCTGACGTCCTTGCACAATTAGCGCACTACCAGATACCCATAAGGTCTCCTTGTGGCCATAGTTGGTTGTTGTCTGGCGGGGAGGCGACGCGATACCAAAGTCATCCCGACCTGCGAGCAAGGATATTGCAATAAGAAGCGGCGTGAAGTTAACGATAAGGTTCAATAACGCTAAAGATGCTCCTACTGTAGAAATCTATTGTCTCGTGAGTGTAAGAGCAAAGCGGACTTCTTTTTTCCTTTTGCAAACCTTTTACTAACGATAATGGGTGTATAAATAATTGCGCGCTTTTCAGCAGTAAGCAGAAGGAGAAGGCCAGATACTGTAAGAATGATGCCAAGGACCTTTGAAATAAGGCTCAGGCAAAAGTTCTATAAAAACAAGTCAAAATACATAAAAGTCCACATTACATAGAGGTTTACGGTAAGCCTTGAGAATTGGCAAGAAGTGCGGATGCCCGGCGATTCTAAGATAAAGAACCTGATGAAGCAAGGAACACTGCAAGTGCGAGAGAGCTTGCGCTCACCGCATGTACCAGCTGGATAGCGTGAAGAACCTAAAGTAAGTGTAATAAGGCATTACCCAGGAATGTCTAATGAACGCTTATGTGCAACTCCTACCGGGAATCTAAGCTTCCAAAGAATAAGGCTACATGATCGCAATAGGTATATTCAGAAGGAAATATTGACCTCCACCCTAAAGCATCAACAGCATCCACACCTAGAGTCGTAATCAAAGGCTTGGGGACTAGCAGTTGCAGAAAATAAATTGAGGATTGCTTTACCCTGTTCTTGCATCAGCAAAGAAGGTAACGATGATTGCCAAGGTAGCTGAAAATAGTAAGGCGCCCCACACCTTTGAATTGTTTGCGCTATAATTATTAGTACAGATGTAATACGAGTTGTGCAGCTAAGGAGTGAGAGAATAATATTAAAACCCTGCATTGAATAATTTTTCGCCCTCAAAACCGGTCTATTAATCCCACCATGAGAGTAGCAAGCCATTATTTAGAACGTATGATCAATTATCCATTGTTGTTGGACCCAGAAGCTCCGATTCAGCAGTACTGGAGGCAGAGCAATATCGATTATAGATGCAATCCAGTGGATTACCATGAGCAACCCAGGCACACAGCCCATAAAATCGTAATTTGACTTTCGCTCTTTAATGTTTATATTAAACCTTCTGCTGAAAAATTAAGGGACATTGATCTTTAGCTTTGCAACCTTTACAATTGGGTCTCAAAGAGGTTACCATTTGGGTGGTTTTGTATCCAGAAAAGCAGTGCCTGCACCACTGAGAAGTCACTTCAAATATAGTGAGGTTCATGGAAGATACTATAGAGTACCTGCCAACATTCTGGGGTGCAAAGGACGCCATGTCTGATGACACCCAGGTACGGATGCCACCAGGTGCCTTGCTGTCGCGGAAAGTTCCCCCATGTGAAGTTTCTTCTACTGGGGTGATCAGGGTCTAGCCCCAGGCCTTACCGCCGGGAGTATCGGGGCCCAGACCTGTCCAACTGTGCCACCGGTGCCAAATGCAATGGAAAGCCTGTGGGGCTGGCCTGGTGGATCAAGGCACACCATCTATGTGTATAATCTCAGGCTGAATCCAGCGTGGTGCCCACTGCCGGCAGGCGCACCTCAACGTTAGCTGTAGGTGCGTCGAGGTGCCAGCCTGACAGATCACAACCCCAGAACTCGCAGCAGTGGTTTTGTAAGGGAAGGGTACTGCTGAAGTAAGGACGTGTAAAGAAAGTGCTGTTTCTATCCTTGTTCAGGACAATGATCGTTATTGAGGTTCCGAAGTCTTCGGCTAAGAACTCTTCGGTCTGGTCTCCATGTGATATGTAGTAGGGTGGCTTTCAGCCCTGGGTGAGTGAGTTTGCGAGGTCAGCGTGTCTTATATCCCAGTGAAAAGGCCGAGTGCTAGGAGATCGGGAACAGGTTATCTGCGTCGCGTACGGTGGCAGAAGGGGCAACCAACCCGCACCCAGGCTGGTTGCGGTTATTTTGGTATTTCACCACTACGTGGGATGGGTGAGGTGAGGGTCGTTGTTTTCCGTGCGGGTGAAGAGCGTTAGCGGCTGGGCGCGCACCGCATGAATAACCTCCTTGAACTCCTGACCGTTACGTATGGGGTCTGCGTCGTGAGCTATCGGAGTTTTTACCAAGAGAGCCCAGATAAGCGAAATGAGGCCGATTATCGCGAATATGAGACCGACTTTCGCGGCCCATTTACTAATTCCAAGGAAATATCTTCTGGCATAGCCAGGCCCTCCGCCCATGAGGGAATTGAGATATTCAGAAAATTTTCGATTTTTCGGCTTCAGCTGACGCCTACCTCCTTACAAAGCTTTCATCCCGGCATAGTAAAGGCAGTTTCAACAAATAGGCGGGAGAAATCAAATAGAAGAACTTTACCGCTCGGCACCATGCAGCGGAGGCGCACATCCGCAGCCACGGGAAAGCAGTCCGATTTCACCAGGTCGCTGTGACATTCTATCCAGACAGACGGTCGCGGCGCGAAATATCGTAGCTCAGGCCGAAGCAGCATCGAGTATTTTAATCCGACGATAATAACTTCCGTGATACCTGGCGCTAGACCTGCCGGGTCTGGTAAATAATGATTCATTTAGGAACTGACAGAACAATGGATAGTGCCCTGTACAGCACCAGGTTAGGCAAAACGAAAGAATTCGCGATGTATAAAATGCTCAGTGATGCATAAATAGGCCTTGGCGTGAACAGCGTGAAAATCCGTCTGCTTCATACCTTTGCCCCGCCAGCGGGGACTCACACAGTGTTGCCTGCAAACCTCCGTTGCTACAGTGGTCAGTGCTCGCTCAGCCTGTGAATGCAGGTGCCCCTCGGCTGGCGACTGTAACGCGCAGCAGGAATGTGACCTCGCCGCACTCGGCGTGCCGTGGTGAGCCTGCCACGTACCCGCCCGATGCGGTTTGCAGCCTGTTAAATACTGCTGCTGTCGCCAGGGTGCGAAACATCCGTAAACGGCAGTTAAAAACATGTTTTTAAGGTTCTTTAGGCCTGCGCCTATGGATGTGCGGAGTCTTGTATTTACCGAGTTTCCAACCTGTCGAGATGCCGCCTGACATCAGCATGCCCTGCACTCCAGGCCAGCTCTGGCGGTGTTGACCCAGGCAGAACGCGGATCACCGCAGAATGGCGGAGCTATTTTCGGGCGCAGAACTCAAACCGGCCAGATATCCTGGGTACAAAACATCCTCTTCAAAAATGGGACGTTGCACTCTGGTCCTGTTGAGCCAGTGCAGGCAGAGGCTGCAACCGCGCCCTGGAACACCGCAGAACTGTCGCTACCATACCGAACTGATGCCCTCCTGCGCATTCTGTACCGCCACTGGCAGCCAATCACACCATTTCAAAAGCAGATTAGTCACGGTACTGCGCTGTTAAGCTTCACACCACCCTTACCAGGTCGCCCAGCACCTGATTCTCCTCCCTCCTCTCTGGCTGGGCTACTCGGCGGCCTTTATAGGCCGCCGCTATCGCGTGCCGCTGTGGTAGTCGCCCCAGCCAAACTCTCAAGTGTTTCATGGTTCTACTGCATCAAAAGGAACGCGACCGTGGAACGACAGCACAGCGAACCTCCGGTGTGAGGCATCCTGCGAGCAAGACTCACGCTGCCACCGCAGCCTGCGGCACGAGGGAGCCGGCAGCCCAGAGCAGCAGACCATCCTTCGCAACTGCGCAGACTCAACGAACGCTCACCGGCACGACGGTACTCGCGTGTCGGCGGCAAGCGTACACGCCCACGTTCGATAGCTGTGGAGAGGCTCAACCGTCACATTAGACATAGCAGGCCCCTGCACGTTTGAGTGCGTAGCTTCAACAGGCGGTCGATGGGGTGCTCACGGCTTGCGGGGCGCGCACCACCGCATCCTCATCGGGTGCGTCG